>Ga0209390_10000127_pt1 | contig 130060 bp, 114 predicted proteins | sample BON01_FD_187212 | JGI IMG/M metagenome (GOLD analysis project Ga0209390, IMG submission 187212) | Freshwater microbial communities from Lake Bonney liftoff mats and glacier meltwater in Antarctica - BON-01 (SPAdes) (version 2) | ecosystem: Environmental > Aquatic > Freshwater > Ice > Glacier...
ACCATCAAAATTTTCAGAGTAAGGGAAAACACTTACTGCATTACAAGCAGTAGAGAATGATCCTGAAATAAAAATGCTAGAATCTGTAGCAGAACATAATGCTTGAACACTCCAATCGTAATTGGTTTGTGCCGTTAATGCTGTTAATGCTAAAAAGGTGTCTGTCATTACAACAACACTATTTCTTGCCGTACCTGCAGTATAACCTGCAGTATCCCATTCAACTCTCCAAGAGGTAGCAGTTCCATTTTCTGTCCAACTAACTTGTGCGCTTGAAGGTAAAACACTTGAAGCGGCATTAGCAGAAGGAGTCAAACAATTTGGAGTTTGTTCTACAACAAAATTATCAATGTATACATTGTAATCTGTATTTGAGACTGTTGAAGTTGCATAAAACCCAACTTTAAGAGTTCCTGTATAAGCAGATAGATCTATGTATACAGTTTCTCCTGCGTTAGCAGGTGGCGCATTAACATCATACAACTTAACAACATTTGAAGAAGACCATGTAGCTCCATTATCGGTAGAAATCACTATTGATAATGTATCATCCGGTCCCATGTTGTCTGTCCCTGAACCAGAGTAGTCAGTCAACCCTGCGTCAAATCCTAATCGGTACGTATTTGGGGCAGTTCCTAAATCAATTGACGGAGAAATTAGCCATTCAAATCTACCAGTACTGTAAATATTCATTCTAGCAGCACCTGAGAATCCATTATTCAAGAAACCATCAGCGCCCCAATTAGAAAATGTTGTAGAGGTAAATACTGTACTTGCTGTTAACTGTCCTTTTGCTTCTTCCCAACAATTTGGCAGGTACGTTGCAAAGGTTTCTGAGTATGGAAGGGTTACTGCGCCGCAAGGTGTAGTAAACGAACTTCCAGCCCATGAACTTGTATCATTGGCTCCTGAGCCACAAATAGATCTTACATTCCAATCGTATGCAGTTTCAGACGTTAAACCTGAAATTGTAGTAAAAGTGTCATTGTTTACAATAACAGAGCCTAATCCGGAACCTGCAGTATATCCACTAGCGCCGTATTCAACTTCCCATTGCACAGCTGTTCCGCTTTCTATCCAATTAGCTGTAACTGTAGTTGCGGTTAAGTTGGTAATGGTAAGGTTTGAAGGTAGAAAACAAGAAGGAGGGGCAAATTCATCAGCCCCAATATCTACGGTTGTAGAAGGCGCTAAAGGTCTTGTATCTCCATCAAAATCAACTGTAATACCAACAGTATTATCCCCAACATCGTTAACAAGAGCTCCTGCGACATGTAAGTTAGAAGTTGGATTAAAGAAAGAAGGATCACCAGACACGGAATTTACGTTCAACGTAGCTTGGCCTGTTTGAAAAGCGGCAAGATCAGCATAGGTAGTTGTTCCGTATTTAGCTAGAGTTGAGCCGCTTGTATAATACGCGTTATAATCGAGTTGCATGGTAGTCGAGGCGTCTGACGAGTAAAAAGCGTAATCCCCACCATTGCTAGTAAAAATGTTATTTTTTAAAATCACGTTTGCATCGTCGTTAATGTACACTCCATAATCTGTACCTGAAGTTGAATTATGAAAAACATCAGTTTCTTCAATGTCATCCATATACAGACCATCATTACCACCTATGAACATATTGTTGGCAATAAGCGATCTTCCTGTTGGTACATTGTCATAATTGTAATCGCGAGCTTCTAATCCGTTGTCCTCACCTTTGAAACGGTTACCTGTGATGGTAAAATTTTCTAGATCGGAAGAGTACATTCCATCACTATAATTACTTGTCAACCCGTCAACAAAATTATCTGTAATCGTTACGTTATTGTACCCTACTATGTAGAGGCCATTATCATCGCAATTTTGAATATCGTTATTGTGAATTGTTAAATTTTGACCACGAGCACTCGCTGTATAACTTCCATAAATAGATATTCCTCTCTCCCCACCTGTAACAACATTGTTTGAAATGGTAAGGTCAAAAGCATTGTCTCCGGAGCTGTTATCGCTTGTTTCAGATCCAGAAGCAATAATTCCTGCTACATCATATGTAGTTCCAATTGAGGTGGAAATTATATTAGAATCTATCGTAATGTGATGCGCACTGTCCATCATCTGAATTCCCCAAGAATCAGATCCACCTGTAGCAGCAACTGTCATGTTCTTAATTGTAAAGTAGCTGGTACCCTCCAAAGTCAAAGTTGAATTTCTAATAGATTTGTCGTGCGTTAAAATGGTAGTTGCAGCTGAACTACCGTTAATGGTAATTGTATTGGATGAACTAGAACCGTTAACTTTTCCTAAAGAAAACTGTTCTGCATAAGTTCCTGCCGCCACGTTAAAAGTAACAGCACCTAAAATTCCTGCTGAAATGGCATTGTTAGCCGAGGAGAAATCAACGAAATTAGTTGCAGATGCAGCAACAGTTCCATCAATTGTATAAACACCACCTGAAAGAGCGGGTGTTAACGTAATTTTACTTGTATCATTTGAATTAAATGGATCTGCAACACCATTGGGTAATTCACTCCAAACCACCAAATCTGTGGCAGTTGTGAAGTTGTACATTCCAAGGTTAATTGAAGCGGTAGCTCCAGTAGCTAAAGATCCTGAGTAGGCAAATTGACTTTGCGCAGTTCCATTTGCTGTCCAACTAATTTTTACAGAATCTAAATTTGCTGTTCCGAAATTTGATAATGTAGCGATAACGGCTTGCATACCCGAAGCGAATGGCTGAGAAGGGGTATCTATTGATGAAATTCCCGCCTCATTAGGGGAAAGTAATCTTGGAGAAAAAGTATAATATACTAGGTTAGTCCAAGAAGATGAAGTTACAATTGGAGAAATGTTTGGAGAACCGGCTACCTGAACTGCGGTAGCAGTGTCTTGCTGTGCACCTATTGTCATAGATCCTCCAGTACCGCCCATGTAGTTATCTATGAAGTACATATTATTAGAGGATTCCTCTAACATCATATGAGCATACGAGAAGCTTCTTCCACCAGTTTCATAACTGTAGTACTTCACATAGAATTGTCTGTTAGGAGCTGAGCCAAAAACACCTGTCCAAACATTATCGTTTGATCCAAGCGACGTTGATCCGTTAGCAAAATTATCCCAAAACATGGCTATTGTATTGTCCGGTAGCGAGCTGTTAGGTAAGGCGCTATTGTCAGATAAAGCAGCATTCACTGACTGACCTGCCATTGATGTGTCAAAAGATACCAAGTGATTTTTACTCACAATAAAGTGTGTTACTGGAGTGCCATAAAAATCAAAGGCAAATGGAAGTGCCTGTGCACTTGACCAGTTATTTGTTGTTCCGCCAGCATTGTAGGCGTGAATGTTAGTAAATCCGGTAGTTGAAAATCCATTACCGGTAAATAAGAAGTTTGAACTCGAATAGGGATCGGGTCCGGCATTGTCATAAGTGTATTGCGACTTTGCAGTGAAGGAAATTAATCCCAAACAAAGAAACAACGAGAACGTAATTTTTCTCATAAGTGTGTGTTTAGTTAATAAAATAGTTTAGTCCTCTTCAAAAAAGAGGAAATCAAACCTAGTTTAAATTAACTAAACAGCATAGTAAATGTTAATGTTAGGTATAAGTAATATTAATGTGTTGTAAAAAAACTCCCTTAGTTGTCTGAAAGACAAAGAGGGGTAAAGTTTTTGTTTTTAGTACATTTTTTGGATAAATGGGGCATATCTAGCGTATTTGTCAATAATCCCCCCCGTTTTAGAGGGAGATTTATGGATTTAACTTGAAAAAATGGGCAAAAAAAAGCCCCGAAGCAAGATGCTTCGGGGCTTTAAATTTGATTTATTCTATCTTACTGAAGAATCAACTTCTTGTTAATTACATTTTCTCCATCCATAATAGTGATGAAGTAAATACCTTTAGATTCTCCATTCAAATCAAAAGATTTGGAGAAGTTTCCATTGGCATTGTTAATGAATTGAGAAGAAATTAATCTACCGCTAATGTCTCTAACAGAAACGTTGATGGTTGAGCTGCTAAACCCACTTGATCTGATTTCAAACAACCCATTTGTTGGGTTTGGAACCAATTCGAATGCAGCAGAAGCAACTTTTCGATCTTCTATTCCTACTGTATTTCTACAAATAGTTAAATCTGACCAACGCATTGGGAAAATTTGATATCCGCCTGTGTAAGGAGAAGAGTTATAAAATTGTCCACCAATACCAAACAACCCACAAATAGAATCGCCTGGAACAATTGGGTTACCAGATGCTGTTAAGCTATCGTTGATGTCTGTATCAGAATCAATTCTCATCGTAATGGTATCCGTACCATTTGTTAAATCAACGTTAGATGAGAACGCCCCACTTGTGCTTAGTGAAACCCAGGTGGTTGGAATACTTACGTATCGGGATTCAGTAGTCTCATCAAGATTTGTCACTACTATTGGAGCAGGAATTGCATTTCCTGTTGAAATAATAGAAATAGAATCTGGAAATAATTCAGTCAATCCATTGAATTGAATGATATCGCCATGAACTAAAATTGAATCTCCTTCAGCTACTACATATCCACTTACATCATTAAAGTTGTAAATATTCATACCCTCTTGAGTACCCGTGCTCATATCAATGATTGTAAATGACACGCCGTTGTTCCCGTCTAAGTCAATTCCTACCACTGTTCCAGAAGTGAATGCAAACACACCTAATGAATCAGCAACACCTGCAGCATCTTCAGTATTTAAAACTGCAACTGGGTAGTAAGGAGGAACATACAATCTGCAAATAGTTAAATCTGACCAACGCATTGGGAAGATTTGGTATCCGCTCGTGCGTGGAGCAGAGTTATCAAATTGTCCACCAATACCAAACAATCCACAAATAGAATCGCCAGGAATAATCGGAGTTGATGCAGTTAAACTATCGTTGATGTCTGTATCAGAATCAATTCTCATTGTAATGGTATCTGTACCATTTGTTAAACTAATATTAGATGAGAATGAACCACTAGTACTTAATGATACCCAGGTTGTTGGAATACTTACATATCGAGATTCAGTAGTTTCATCAAGATTTGTCACTACTATTGGAGCAGGAATTGCATTTCCTGTTGAAATAATAGAAATAGAATCTGGGAATAATTGAGTCAATCCATTGAACTGACGGATATCGCCATGAACTAAAATTGAATCTCCTTCAGTTACCACATATCCACTTACATCATTAAAGTTGTAAATATTCATACCCTCTTGAGTACCTGTGCTCATATCAACGATTGTAAATGACACGCCGTTGTTACCGTCTAAATCAATTCCTACTACTGTTCCAGAGGTGAATGCAAACACACCTAATGAATCAGCAACACCCGTTGCATCTTCAGTATTAATTGTAGCAATTGGGTAGTAAGGATCTACAGCAGGAGCAGGAGGATTCGAAAGTGCCACGTAATCAACAAAAAACGTGTCCGCTGCAACTGGTGATACACCGAAGTTGTAGAAGATCGACATTTTGTCATAGGTATTTGCAAAGTTAATTACCGGCGTATTAGCAACGTTTAGTGATAAATCAAAGTTCAAGGTATCCCAGCCGTTTGCTACGGTTGTTTGCACACCTGTTTCAACACTAATTGCTCCGTTAGTCTGATCTTCAACTTTCAATCTAACTTCAATACCTGCAGTTGGGGAGTACACCAAGGCTCTAATGGTAGTATTTCCGGCAGAGAAAGAGATAGCGGATCCTAAAGAATTACCCAAAGAGGTTCCTGCCCAAGTTTGTGCACCTGCAGTTTTAATAGATTGTAACACTAAATTGCTAGTGTTTGTTGGATCAACCGCCTGAGCTGAAGCGTTTCCACCAAAGTCAATAACTGAATAATCTACATTTGTAGTATCCTCCCAAGTAATCGGTAAATCAATAGGAGCCTTTACAAAAGCGACAACATTTACAGTGTAGTCTTCAAAAGAAGCCCAAGATCCTGAATAACAAGGAGTAGGAGGGCCTACGTCAGCGCCGCCAATTCTCATTCTATGCTGTCCTATTGGGGCAGCTGCAGGAACTATGAATGTTGCATTTAATGTAGTAGGATTTGCAGCTAATGAAGTTCCAGAGTATACATTCTCTCCTGCATCATTGAAATCCAAATCGTCATTCCAGTCAATCCAAACTTCTGTAACATAAGTGTAACCTGTGCCATAAGTAATGTCAAGAGCTACTGTAGCACCTGTAGTAATGTCTCCACTAATACTGCTATAGTCTCCGTATCCACCTGCTTCAAGACCTGTAACATTGTTTACCGTATCGAATGCAATACCAATAATTCCACTTCCATCTGTATTTGAAGGAGATGGGGAGCAATATCCTGTAAAGAATGAGTTACCCACCCATCCTGCTGTATCAGCAACGCCACAAATGGCTCTAACATTATAGCCATAGCTTGTATTTGCCATTAACCCTGTAAATACAGCTGTTGGAGTAGTATTTACTATTGCGGAGTTTGAAGATGTACCGGGGGTGTACCCAGCAACACCATATTCTACTTCCCATTGTGTTGCGGTGCCACTTTCTGTCCAAGATACTTTTGCCGCAGTTGCTGCTATACTATCTAAGGATAATGAAGTAACAGACAAGCAACTTGGTGTTTCAATAACAAAAAAGTCATCAATTCCTAAGTCATTAAAATAGTAATTAGAAGAAGTTGTTCCTGTTGCTGCGATTGCCTGAATTCTAAACTTAGTAGTAGTAGGAACTCCTGCAGGTAAAGCACCTGAAACTTCAACCCAACCAGTAAAATTTCCAGACTGAGTTGCCACATTCACCCATGCACTTCCATTCCACGCATCTAAGTTGATGGTATGGTTAAATGTATTAGTTGTGTTGTTAGACGCAAACCAAAAACCAATTTGAGGAGTAGTTAAACCACTCATGTCAATTAATGGAGTTTCCATCATGTTTGCAGTTATATCACCAGATGCATCAATCCACATGTAGTTTCCTGATCCACTTGTGTGGTCTCCTATATTTGGTAAATAGCTATGCCCTGTGTTTATAATATCATCTGTTACATCCCAATAGTCAGGACCAACTTGCGGTGTCCAACAAGCTGGTAAGTCTGTATAAGGACTTGACAGCGCTAAGCCATCAAAATTCTCATTAAAAGGAGCTGTAAAAGCAACGCAAGGAGTTGCGAAAACTCCGCTTGATTGAATGCTAGAATCTGTAGCAGAACATAAGGCTTTCACATTCCAATCGTAATTGGTTTGTGCCGTTAATGCTGTTACTGCTAAAAAGGTGTCTGTCAGTACAACAACACTATTTCTAGCAGTACCTGCAGCATAACCTGCAGTATCCCATTCAACTCTCCAAGAAGTTGCAGTGCCATTTTCAGCCCAATTAACTTGAGCACTAGTCGGTAAAACACTTGTAGCTGTATTAGCTGTTGGCGTCAAACAATTTGGAGTTGCTTCCACAACAAAGTCATCTAGTCCAAAACCGTAAAAAGTTGCTGCCGAAAAAGATTGCCACATACTAATGTAAATGGTCTGACCTGTATAAGCGGATAAATCTACTGTTCTCTCAGTCCATGACGTATTTGTAACTGCGTAAGAAGCTAATGTATCTGTAAAATCAGCAATTGCTGTTCCAGTTGTAGAAACTAAAACGCTGTAAGAATTGAGGTATGATGATGACTCTACGATGTCCCAAACTCTCATTCTCATAGCTGTTCCTGCTGGTAAAACCAACTGAGGAGTGATCAAATGGTCATTTTGATTTCCCATACCATGAGCTGTCCACGAGCCTGAACGTGGAGAAATATAAGTACTAGCTTGTTCCCAAGTTCCTCCTGCATTGTCAGCATCAATTGTTGTCCAACAGTCCCAAACGCTGTTGGTTAGAGAACCGTCAAAATTTTCAGAGTAAGGAAAAACACTTACTGCATTACAAGCAGTAGAGAATGATCCCGAAATAAAAATGCTAGAATCTGTAGCAGAACATAAGGCTTTCACATTCCAATCGTAATTCGTTTGAGCCGTTAATCCTGTTACTGCTAAAAAGGTATTTGTCATTACAACCATGCTATTTCTAGCGGTACCTGCAGCATAACCTGCAGTATCCCATTCAACTCTCCAAGAGGTAGCAGTTCCATTTTCGGTCCAATTTACTTGAGCGCTAGTAGCTACAACGTTTGTAGCAGCATTAGTATTAGGTGCTAAACAAGAAGGGGTTTCTCTTACAGAAAAATCATCAATTGTTACACCTCTTCCATAGGCGCTGTACGCTCTAAAACCAATGTAATAGTCATTACTTGGATTTGGTAATGCTAATTTAATTTCATTCCATGCAGCAACGTTTCCTGTAAATGAGGTCAATAAAACCCACGCTCCAGTGTTTGATGTTTTGTAGAATACTCCCAACGTGTCTTGGTCGGCACCCCATGGCACTTGAGTGTTGTAAACAACCAACTCAGGAGCTGTTAAGCTAGTTAAATTCATCGAAGGAGTTGACAATACAACTTCATTTCCACTGTAATTACTGGTATAAAAACGCGCTAAAGAAGATCCGGTTCTTGCTGATACCGTGTTATTTTGATTGCTAGGTTGTTGAGACCATGAATTGGTTCCAGAAATTGTATCCAACGTCCACCCGGTAGGTGGGAAAGTTGCTCCTTCAAAACCTTCCGAATGTGGAAAGGTTGATATTTGTGCACTTAATTGCCAGCCAAAAGCGAGGAAGCAAAAAAGAAGCAGGTAGTTGAGTTTTTTCATAAAAATATCTTTTAATTAATAAAATAGTTTAAACCGCCCAAAAAGAGCCGCGTAAACTTAACTTAATTTATTTTAAAATCAGAATTTATTTTCATTTTATTTATTTAAATCTGGTCCTTGTGTGGCATTTTTAGTGTCATGTGATGAAGTGAATGAACAAAATCGCAGGGATCTAGTAGTAGACAAAACTATTTTATAGTTTTTTTAAAGATAAAAGGTAAGAAAAGTCGACAAAAAAGCATCGAAGCATTTTGGTTCAGGCTTTTAAATTGATTTATTACATCTTATTGAACAATCAATTTCTTGTTGATTACATTTTCTCTATCTATTTTGGCAGTACTAACAGTATCCCACTTAACTCTCCAAGAAGCTGCAATTTTATTTATAACGAATTCACTTGCGAGCTAGTAGTCAAAAAAGCTTGCAGTAGAATTTGGTGCCAAACAAGAAGGGTTTCTCTTACAGAGAAATTACCAACCGTTATACCTTTATCATAGCCGCTCTGCTAGGTTCTTACACCAATGCAGTAGTCATTAGCTTGGATTTGGCAATGCTAATTTAATTTTATGCAGCAATATATCCTATTAAATGAAATTAATAAAACCCATGCTCCAGTGTTTGATTTTTGTAGAATACTCCTAACGTGTTTTGGTCTGCACCACATGGTACTTGAGTGCTGTAAATAAACAATTTAGGAGCTATTAAGTTAGTTAAACTCATCGAAGGAGTTGACAATACAACCTTACCTCCACTGCAATTAGTCGCATAAAAACGAGCTAAGGAAGAACCGGTTCTTGCTGATATCTTGCTATTTTGATTGTTACCTTGTTGAAACCAGGAATTGGTCCCAAAATCGTATCCAACGTCCAGCAGGTCGCAGGGAAAGTAGCCCCTTTAAAACCTTCTGAATTCGAAAGGTTGATATTTATGCACTTCATTACCAGCCAAAAGTGAGCAAGTAAAAAAGAAGCAAAGCGTTAATACTTTTTATAGTATCCATTTTTAATTAACTGATAAGCAGTAAATTATATAGTGTTAAAAATTAATTTTACAAAATTAATTAAATTTAATTCTGATCCTAAAATGGTATGAGTGTGTAACTTATTTCAAATTCAACAACATATAAAATATGTTTCTATCTTTAGGGTTCTAAAAAAACACCCATGTTATCTCCTGTTTCGACTATGAAATTGTTACCACTACTCTTATTTTTACTCGTTTCAACAGCTGGTTTTGCCGGAAATGGTGCTTCCACGCCAGATGAAAGTCTCTTCTTATTTGAGCAGCATGAGGAGCAAGGATCAGTGCATAAAGAAACGCACAACGCGGAAATTAGTGAATCACACGAAACGGAGCATGAGGGTGGACACAAAACGGATACAGCGCCCTTGTTGTTTATTATTCTCGCAATCATTATCGGTGTTGCTACCCGACATTTTGTAAAACGCAGTCCTTTTCCTTTTACAGTGCTGCTCTTGATTATTGGCCTTGCACTTGGGGTAATAAATCGGCTTGGATTTTTAGGGGAATTTCACATTTTTGATTTCAACCTGGGGTTTACCGCAATTAGCAAGTCTATTGACTTTGCAGCGAATATGGATCCACATATGTTGTTATTCATATTCTTACCGATTTTGATATTTGAAGCTTCTTATGCAATGGACTTGCATACCTTCAAAAAGACATCTACCAATGCAATTTTGCTTGCCGTTCCTGGGATACTAGTGGCGCTAGGTTTAACTGCGGTTTTAGCCATGGGGTTAAAATATGCAGGAGTAGGTTTGGGATCTTGGAATTGGCCCTTGGCCTTAATGTTTGGTGCAATTGTTAGTGCAACGGATCCAGTTGCAGTAGTTGCATTGCTAAAAGAGCTAGGTGCAAGTAAAAAACTAGGAACCTTAATTGAGGGGGAGTCTTTGTTAAACGATGGAACGGCAATTGTTTTATTCATGGTTTTTTTCTTAGGGATTACAGGAGATGCTACAGATGGGAGTCCGATATTAGAATTTTTTAGAGTCGCCGTTGGGGGGTTATTTATAGGGGGTCTGTTTGGCTTTATCGTTTTACGCTGGATTCGAAATGTATTTAACGATGCCTTGGTGGAGACAAGTTTAGTAATTGCTGCGGCCTATCTTACTTTTTACGTGGCAGAACATACCTTCCAGGTATCGGGAGTTTTAGGCTTAGTTGCTCTAGGGTTAATCATTGGAGGAGTAGGCCGATCGAGAATTAGTCCTCAAGTGGAACACTTTATGCATGAATTTTGGGAGTTGGCCGGTTTTATAGCAAATTGTTTGATATTCTTAATTGTAGGTATTGTTGTTGCAGAAAGAAGTATATTTAGTCTAAATGACTTCTTGTTATTGGGTATTTTTTATATCGGGATACATGTGGTAAGAGCGATTGTCATTTTTCTTTTATACCCGTTGATGAACCGCTCGGGTTACGGTCTGCAGAAAAGCGAAGCGATTGTCGTATGGTTCGGAGCATTAAGAGGTGCGATTGGACTGGCCTTAGCGCTTATTGTGGCAGGTGTTGACGATCAATTTATTTCAAAAGAAATCAAAGATCAGTTTTTGTTTTTTACAGCAGGAATTGTGACCTTAACGTTATTGGTCAATGCCTCGACCATTAAATACATCGTAAGTGCTCTTGGTTTAACAAAAGTAAGTCCTGCAAAAGCGCAAATGTTAACCAATGCCCGGGATTACTTGTATGAGAGTTCGAAAAATCAAATTGAACGACTAAAAACAGATCGATACATCAAGAAATCGGATTGGGATGCAGTTCATAAATACCTACCAAGTGCAGCTGAAGTAATTGAAACCGAAGGGGTAGCGGAAACAGAAAGTATTGCCGAATTGCGTAAACGATTTTTAGAGGCAGAGAAAAGTAGTTATTGGCATCAATTCAGAGATGGGCTATTAGGGGCCGAAGCTGTTAAAATACTGAGCGATAACATTAGTCACCTTTTGGATTTAGGTGGAAAGGAAGGGTTAGACGAACGAAAAGATTTAGAAGAAAGTTGGGCGGTTCCATCTATTCTGGCCAAAATTAAAGGATATCCTATCATCGGAAATATGGCTAAAGATTGGTACTTGGAACGAATGAGTTTGAGTTATGACTGTGCTGTAAGCTTTGTTATGGCGCAAGAAGAAAGTTTGCGCTTGGTGGAGAGCATGTCAATTTCAGGTAAAGAAGATAAAGTCGCTTTAGAGAAGATTGAAAATGAAATTAACGGAAATAGAATTGAAGGTCAAACCTTTATTCGAAATTTAAGAAAGCAATATCCGGGAGTTTACAAGGCAGTTTCAACTACTCAAGCAATTCGTTCTTTGCTTAATTACGAATCGAAAACCATAGAAAGACTGCAAAAAAGAGGAAGAATAGATAGCGGTGAAGCTGCACGAATGATGGGGGAGATTGACAAGCGAAATAAGTTGTTACAAAAACACCCTCCGGTGGTAGATAAGGAAGCGATTCCAAATGATATGAAATAATTATCGAAGTATTTTCCTTACAAATGCTACAGTAAAGTAGGACATTAAAAATACTCCGGCCCAACCTTCAACGGCAGAAAGCCACCGGATATGACCGGATGGAAAGAAATCGCCATAACCTATTGTAAAAAAAGTAATTGCGCTGTGGTAAAATGCTGTTCCTGTATGGCTTAAGTGTCCAGTGTGTTGCACTGAAGGAAGAATGGCGGCGTCAACAAAAAAGGGGAGTATAATATAGAGCAACGAGAAGAAGGTTAGCACGACAACCATGCTTACAAATACTCGAAGGGGAGCGGTAGCGAATAATCCTGCTTTGTCGAAAACAATCCACCTGAAGAAATAAAACACTTCAGACTTGACGTATTGAAAACCACCGGCTTCTTTGCCCTGTCTTCGCTCAGCGGCCATTTCATATCGCTTAAATGCAACATATGCGCTGTCTTCTGAATTAAACTTACCGTTCTGGTGAAAGCTTTCCTTTAAGATGTGAAACTGGTTTGCTTTGCTTTCTAAAGAGGAAGATTTTTGAGACTGAATTAATTCAAAAGCATTGTTTTTTTTCCAAGAAATAAAGAGTTTCCCCATGTTCTTGATTCCTTCAATCTTTAGCGTTTTTAGGTGCATTTGTGAAGTGCCTGCGTGAAAGTCTACTACGTCTTTAATAACCGAATCCGAAAGGTCTAAGAAATCTCCTTTCCTTACTCTAAAGTCACAGTGACCTCCCAAGTTACAATCTGCTAATGACAGCAATTGGAAGGTCGAGTTTTTAAAACAAAGCAGGCCTTCCTTAAAAACGGAACCGTCGAAATAAACGTCGTTGTCACCAAAATCGACATGCTCAAACCTTTTTTCACCGCTGCCAAATCTGGAAGATTTGAAACTAATCTTTCCTACTTTAAATTCTGACTCAGAAAAATTGATATTTCCATTTCCAAAATCTACTCTTTTGAAATCGGTTTTCCCATTGCCAAATTCAACTTTTCTAAAGTCAATAAAAGGACCTCTGAAGGTACATTTGTCAAAAGAAACATCGCCATTGTCAAATCGAGCATATTGGAAACTTACATGGCTCTCTCCGAAGTTAGCTTGCCTGAAATTAACGTTGCCCTTGCCAAAGTTGGTGTTGGTAAACATAACGTCAGTGCAATTAAATATCGCTCCTGAAAAGCGTATATCCCCTTCTTCAAACTCAGAAAATTTTAAACTTAGTTCTTCAAGATTAAATTCTGAGTGATTGAAATTTAGACTTGTGGCGCACTTTGTGTAGTTGAAATTCACCCGCCCTAAATTGAAAGTGGTGTAAGCAAACGAACTGGATAAGCCTTTGAATTCAGCATAGGAGAAATCGGTGCCGTATTCACTTTCAAAAAACGAATGATCTGCTTGAAATGACGTTAATCGCACGGGAGCGCCATCGTCAATGTTAAATAGTGTGCGATATGTTTTAAGTGAAAAATCTTTAAAATAGCAGTGAGAAAGGTTTAGCGTTTCTTCTTTGTGTATTTGTTTGTAAATTTCATTTAAATCAGGAGCACCCAGTTTTTTTGTACTAAGCTTTGATTGGCCGCTGTATTTTTCGATTACTGCAGTTCTTTCAAAGCTACGTCCATCTTCCGTATGAAAGACTTCCTCAATAATTCTCGTATTATAATGTACTGTTCTATTCGGCAAGTTGAACGATTTAAAAGAGGGTCAAGATAATGATTTATCATTACCTCGCCAAACGTTATCTACTCTTCCTTTTTTTAGAGAAAAACTTTTTGAAGCCTCCAAAGAGCGCAGCGATAGCTATCAATATTACTTTCCAAAATTTAACAAGTACTATTCCAAACTTAGCGAATAGTCCTGCTTTTAGTAATATTTTACCTGCAATAAGACCACCAATTCCATAAGCTGCAACTTTATCTATATCTGGATCAAAGTCTGCATAAGTATTTCCTTTGTTGAAGTTTACACTGGTTAGAATTGGATGAATACTATTTTTTACATTTTCCAATACAGCCATTTCACCAATGGCGTTTAATTGCAAGTAGCCTTTTCTACCTAAAATTCTAATGTTGTAATTTAGGGTATTAGCACCTACATAGTCTCCAAATCTTAATTCTTTTGCCCAATGTAGTTTTTTAGTTAGTTCATCGTAATAGGGTTCTGAAGCCCAACCAATGAGTTCTATTTTTTCGTAACCGGCTTCTTCTCTGTATTGGTTAGAAGCTTGTGTATCTTCTTGCATTGTTTCTAGAAGCTCATCGTAGTCGATATCTTTAGCGTCATTATCTTCTATGAAACCCTCCTCGGCATAGGTTATGTTAATGCAAAAAGAAGACTCAGTGAAAGGGGTTTCGTCTGCTTTTACTAACATTCCAAGGGATTTGTTTTCTTCATCACTAGGAGGATTCCCCCAAATGTCTGTTAGAATCATATCACTTGTCTCGCCATCAAGATATTTAAATCCATACGGCACTTCAATTGTTCCAAGGTTATTTTTTAAAGTGATGGTGCCGTTTTTGTATTCTAATGTCTCTTCAACACTATCTACTAACAAACTATAGCGCTCAGAAACGTCCATAGGATCGTCTATAAAAGCCTCGCTTTGGGCGTATAATACCCCCCATAAAAAGTTGAGTAATGAACAGTATTTCTTTCATAAGCATGGATGGTTAAGGCGCAAGATTATTGAATAAAAAGCAGGCCAGGTTGAAAGTCAACTTATTTTTCTGGGGGGACTTTGAAAATAAATCCAACACCAAAGACATTTTCTAAGCGTATTGCGGGGTCGTGCTTTAAGTACTTTCTGATTTTTGAAATAAATACATCTAAACTCCTGCCTAAAAAGTAATCGTTCTCACCCCAAAGTTTAGTTAGTAAATCTTCTCGTTTAACAATTATATTTTTATGGTGTAATAGAAATAGTAATAGTTCACATTCTCTCTGTCATTCGTTTCGTATTTCCGCTAAATAGTAGTTCTTGATTCTCGGGAATAAAAATATATTGGCCCAACGGGATCTTTCCGGCTAATGGTTCATTCTCAATTTTTTGGAGCAATGTTTTGTTTAAAAGCATACTAACCGCTGAGTACCCCGCTTGAAATTGAATCTTCTGGACTGACAAATTTGTAAGAATAGTCCATGTGGTAAAACTCCAAATAGAGGTTAAATAAAGAGTCAATGACTTCAAATTGATTTACTGGTTTGTCATCATCTAGTGATTCTCCAATTTTTCTACAAGTTATTTTGTCATTTGTAATCGCTTCCGAGGCTTGCGAAAGAACAATCTTTGCTTTCTCATTGAATAGTTCTTCTTTCAAACCGGCGCTTTTTAATATCCAATTGACTTGAATTATTAAAACGCCTAAAAGCGCAATAAAAGAAATGACAATAAAAATATACCTTTGATTCATCTGCCTCAAAGGTGCTTAAATCAAATCGAACAGGTTTCAAATAACTTGTCAATAACGAATTATTAACAAGTTGAATCATTTCGGGGGTCTACTTTTGGACGGAATCAAATCCAAATTCATTGAGAGAATCTTAAGCTTTCTATTCTAATCGATGCGAACTTAATTAGTAAGAACCAAAGAACTTTATGGCGTTTTAACCAGGTAGTAAGTGCACATGACTTGCAAGAAGCGGAAACGGTAAAACATCTAAGTGTTGTGTTATGGCAAAGGATGCAGATGCCTACAAAGGAGCGAGAAGTACTAGATAAGAAGCGAAGGTTTACGAGGGGGTTATGGTTAAAGCTAATAAAAATTATGCTTCACAGGTAAAGGTAATCTCCTCCTGCATAACGGTAATTATTAGAGGAAATGAAGAGTCTGCATCGAATACTGGTGCTATGTTGAGCGAAGAGCAAAAGGGTTTGCTGAAAAACCTCAGAAATGGGGATGAATTTGGCGTTGTAGTTAACTTCGAGCGCCAAGATACATGGAAGATTGGAAGGATAGTTGAAGCAGCTACCTACGTCACCATTTTACCACATCGGGCAGCAGATTTTCCCGGCGAAATCTCAGCGTTTAATCACTATTTGGAGGAAAACTTTTGGTCGAAGATCAAAGGAAATGATTCTTTGGGGTCAATAAATAGTGCAAGGGTACGTTTTTGGGTCAATAAAAATTTAAGTATCAGTAAAGTAAAGCTGGCTCGGTCTGCGGCAGATGAAGAGGTAAGTCAGTTGATTCTTGACGTCTTATTACAAATGCCCATTTGGATTCCTGCAAAAAATAGCAGAGGCGAACGAGTAGAGCAGGAGGTGAAGTATTCTTTTGGAGGGTGCTAATACCTAGTGGCTCATTCAAGGGTCTAATCAATCAGGAAGTTCAGTTTAACTTTAAGATGGGTTGTTGCGTCATACTGGATAACCTTGTGCAGGTGGGCTTCTTTCAGTAAAACAAAAAAGTCCAACATTTCATGTTGAACTTTCGTTTGTGAGGCATACTGGATTCGAACCAGTGACCCCTACCCTGTCAAGGTAGTGCTCTGAACCAACTGAGCTAATGCCTCATTTTCCCCGGCATGAGCTCAGTCACTTGTTCCAATTAATTGGGAAGCTGATGCCTTTATAAGAAGTTTAAAGATACAAAAAAGCCCCACGTAAAAGCTTTGCTTTTTTAGGCGAAGAATGGTAATTTTAAGTGGTCTTTTTACTGCACTTCAACCTTTCGGAGATGAAAGGATACCTTCGGTTTTCTTGGATATATACCATTTTACCCACCCCAACGTTCACTCTTGCTGCGCTCCAATTTGGATCTTCTTTATTTCACTTTCACCTGAGTAAGCTCACTTTTGTAAAATAAAAGAAGTCCAACCTTAAACGAATGGACTTTGTAGTGTGGGCGATGAGAGATTGCCCTCGGTCATCTCAGAGAATGTACCCTTGTACGCCATCCAAAAGTCCATTCTCATTTCATGATAATTTGTTCTTACCACTCCTGAAACTCCGTTTGGTATTGGACATAAAAAAAATCCAACACTTGCGTGATGGACTTTTGTATTGTGGGCGATGAGAGATTCGAACTCCCGACCCCCTCGGTGTAAACGAGGTGCTCTGAACCAACTGAGCTAATCGCCCGAAAAATTCGGAATGCAAATATACTAGAATTGAATATTATGGCAATCCGAAAGTGAAAAAAAATTAAAGTATTTCAGCTACCACAAAATTACTACCTCCAACAAACACAATTTCAAAGTCTTGGCATTCGGATTTGGCCTTTAAAAAGGCATCTTTTACGGTTGAAAAGTACTGACTATTTAAACCTAGGCTGTCTGCTATGGGTTTTAACTCAATTATGGGCAGCGCTCTGGGTACAGAAGCTTGGCAGAAATAGTAGTTTGCTTCCTTTGGAAATAATTGTAATAATTCCTCTACTTTTTTATCTTTTACGAAACCAATAACAAAGTGATAGCGTTTGGCAGTTAGATTTTGTAATTGATCCAGTGCGATTTGCAATCCTTCTTTATTGTGAGCTGTGTCGACAATAATTTGGGGGTTATGTTGTAGGATCTCCCATCTGCCTCTTAGGTTGGTGTTTTGTACCACATTTGACAAGCCACGCATAATGGAATCGTTCGACAGGTTCCACCCTAACTTAATTGCTTCTAAACAGGCAACATAAACACCTTTAATGTTCTCTTTTTGATAATTACCGGTTAGGTCTGAGCTCAATGAATACTTAAAGTCCATCTCGTTGGCAAAAACTATTGTGCTTTCTAGTTCTTTTGCTTTTTCTTGGAATACATTTTTTTGCCCTGAATCATTGGAGATCACAACCGGGGTTTTAGCTTTGATAATGCCTGCCTTTTCACCTGCTATTTCTCTTAACGTGTTACCTAACATATCCATGTGATCGAAGCCAATGTTTGTGATGAGGCACAACTCCGGTTGAATGATGTTGGTTGAATCTAATCTTCCACCCAAACCTGTTTCTATGATTGCTATATCTACTTTCTCTAAAGCAAAGCAGTGGAATGCTAAGGCGACGGTCCATTCAAAGAAAGAGGGGCTTATAGTTGAAAATTGGGTGTCAAAATTGGCAACAAAATCGACTACTTGCTCCTTTGAAATCATTGCTCCATTGATTCGAATTCGTTCTCTAAAATCTTTTAAGTGAGGAGAGGTGTATAGTCCTGTTTTATAGCCTGATTCTTGAAAAACAGAGGCCAACATGTGTGCCGAGGAACCCTTTCCGTTGGTTCCGGCAATGTGAATACTTTTAAATTGTTCTTGTGGGTTACCTAAAATTTTACAGAGTGCAAGGGTATTTGTTAGGTCTTTTTTATAGGCACTTTTTCCTTGCCTTTGATACATGGGCAATTGCTCAAAAAGGTATTCAAGCGTCTGTTTGTAGTTCATTAATTTAAAATGAAAATAAAGGTCATTGTGCCTTTTTGTTGATCCGCATCTGGGTTGGCGCTGAACTTTGTATTAAGTGCAGCGTCAGCAGCTTTTTTATACAAAATAGGACTTGCAGTATTGGAGCCTCTCGCTCCCGCGCTAGCTCGAATTACTTTGCCATATTTGTCAACAATAATTTCAACTACAACAGTTCCTTCGTCTTGAGAATTGTCTTTAATTGGAGGAGAATATTTCATGCTTCTTCCACCTAAAGAAAAAGAGGGACCTCCACCTGAGCCGCCAAGCCCACTGTAGTTTTTACTGTTTGCGTCACCATTTAGTTTCCCTTGGTCTCCCGCTTTTCCTGTAATTCCATCACCCCCTCCCTCGGTAGTGTTGCTGTTTTTCATCCTGTCTGCCATGTTCAATGCCCTGTTGGGCTTTGGGTCTGGCTTCTTTTCCTCAACTACTTCTTTTTCTTCTACTTTTTTTTCTTCTTTTTTCTCCTGAATAGCAGGAGCATCTTCCGTGTCTTGTGTCAAAACTTCCTCATCTACTTGGTCTGAGGTTTCTGGTTGAGTAGCTTCAGGCATTGATTCACTTGGAGGCTCGGGAATGTCTGACATCATTCCTTCGTCAGAGGTGCCAAAGTTGATTGGTATCCCTCCTTGTTCCGGTGGCGGGTCTAGATAAGTTAAACCATAAAAGGCAAAGAGTACAACTAAAACTGCATGCACAGTAATGGTAGTAATTAAGCCTTTTCGCTTGTTGGTATTATCTGATGTTTCTAGACTCATTTCGATGTAGTCGCTAAAACTAATTTAAATTTATTCTCGTTTGCAATATTCATGACTTTCACAGCCTCGTTTATTGGAACTGTCTTGTCGACGTGCAATATAATCGAGTTGCTTGGGTCATTTCCCATTTCTTTTAAGAGCAGTGGCTCCAAAAATTCAAACTCTACCTTGTCTTGATTGATGTAAAAATCAAGTTCTTTTGTGATGGACACAGAAACTGTTTGTTTTGTTTGTGTCTTGGAAGAACTATTGGGCAGTAGTAAGTTTAGCGCATTCGGACTTACCAATGTGGAAGTGAGCATAAAGAATATCAACAATAAAAATACGATGTCGGTCATTGACGACATGTTGAAGTTTGGACTGACTTTATTTCTAGAACGTAATCCCATTACTTTGTAGGTTCATTAAGGATGTCTAAAAATTCGGTTGTTCTTGCTTCCATTTTAAATACTACTTTTTCAACTTTTGCTACTAATAAGTTGTAGCCAATAAAAGCAATAATACCAACAACCAAACCGGCAACTGTTGTTACCATGGCCGTGTAAATACCTTCTGAAAGCATTGCCACGTCAATATTACCGCCTGCTGCTGCCATTTGGTGAAAGGCTAAAATCATTCCGATTACAGTTCCTAAGAATCCAATCATGGGTGCAGCACCTGAAATAGTCGCTAGCGTTGCTAGATTATTTTCTAATTTGAAGAGTTCTAATTTCCCTGTATTTTCGATTGCTGCTGCTATGTCAGCGAGTGGCTTGCCAATTCTATTGACTCCTTTTTCTATCATTCTAGAAATGGGAGTAGGGGTGCTTTTACAAAGAGATCTTGCTGCTTCAAGTTTTCCATCGTGAATAAAATCTTTGATTTGATTCATGAAGTTTTCATCTTCTTTTGCCGCATTTTTAATGGTAATGTAACGCTCTACGAAAATGTAGACAGCAATGATAGAAAGAACAAGGAGCGAGAACATAATTATTGTTCCACCAATACCTCCTGAGGTAGTTAATTCAAGTATTGAAAGTGTTTTTTCAACAGGAACTTCGGTGCCTAAGCTATCCACTAGGGGCTCAGCAACATTTATTTGACCTATTACGATAGAATTCATCAGCTATATATTGATTTTAGAATATGCACTAAGTTATACCTTTAGCTTGTGCGTGTATCCTCAATTAATGCTAACTGTTAACAGTGAAATGTTAGTTTTATTGCTTTAATGTGCAACTACCATAACGTAGTAAATGGCGCCTGCAAGGTATCCTGCAATGGCAAAGAGGCTCATTTTTTTCATGTACCAAAGAAAATCAATTCGCTCCATACCCATAACAGCCACACCTGCTGCAGAGCCAATGATAAGCGCTGAGCCGCCCGTTCCGGCACAATATGCTAAAAATTCCCAAAAGTTTCCATCTTGAACAAAATGTCTGTAGTAGGCTGCATCTTCTGGACTAAAGGCGGCTAACATTTCGGGCGAAACAACTGGATACATTCCCATAGATGCTGCTACCAGTGGCACGTTATCTACAATGGCAGAAAGTAAACCAATAATAATATTTACCATATAAACATCACCAATGTAATCGTCTAATATTTTTGCCATTGCCGTTAAATGACCTGCTGATTGCAGGGAGGAGATAGCAATTAGAATTCCCAAGAAGAACAATACACTTACGATATCGATTTTTCGTAATACCCCAATTACAGAAAGTTCCGACTTTACTTCATGGTTCTTTTGCCTATGAATGACTTCGGTTACTACCCAAAGAACTCCTAACCCAAACATCATTCCCATATACGGTGGCAAATGTGTCACCGTTTTGAAAATCGGAACAAATAACAACAGAGCAACGCCTAAGAAAAAAATTAGGTTCCTTTCAAACTGTGTAGTTCGGTTTCTTATGTGCTCTGATTCTTGCGTAATAACCGGTCGTTCGACCTCTCCTTTTTGGGTAAAGCTTAGCCAAATAAGAGGGACTAAAATGCAAATCAAACTAGGAACAAAAAGTTCTGTAATTACATTAAGGGCCGTAATTTGACTACCTATCCAAAGCATCGTTGTTGTTACATCCCCTATCGGAGACCAAGCTCCACCTGCATTAGCCGCAATGATTACTAGGCCTGCAAAGAACCATCTCTCTTTTTTGTCAGCAACTAATTTTCGCAGCAGAGAGATCATTACAATGGAGGTAGTTAGGTTGTCAAGTGCTGCTGAGAAGAAGAAGGTGAGAATACAAACAATCCAAAGTAGCTTCACTTTGTTCTTTGTCCTAATTCTGTCTGTAATGACCGCAAATCCTTCATGAGCGTCAATTAATTCTACAATGGTCATAGCACCGAGCAAGAAGAAAATTATCTCTGAATGATCTGTCAGGTGATGCGCTAATTCATGCACAATAAAATGATTGCCGTGCTCTGTAATTACCGCTGCGATATCATACCCCTGAGGTAAACCATAGGTTTCATCCACATACTTTAAGAAGGTACCACTATTTAATAGAATCTCATCCATGCCAAAGACATAGGCGGTCCATCCTAAAACAGCAATCAAGAGAGCGGGTGCAGCTTTGTCGATTTTCAATGGGTGCTCAAAGGCAATCATTACATAGCCTAAGACAAATATGGCAACCATTAAAGTATACATAGGAAGAGCTTTTTAGATTCTAGATTAAATCAATTTGTTTAATGCTATAGTAAACGCAGTTTTCGCAATGTTTGTTTTGCTTGACGAAACTGCATACACTTCTTCCATTGCTTTTTTGATTGTGTCAGAAGTGTCATTAAAAATACCTTCATCCGTCATTTCAACACTGTCAGTCATTAAATATGCAAACACCCGAGCCATTCCGCAGTTTGAAATAAAATCTGGGATAATGCTTATTTTTCCGTCGGTATGCGCTGCAATTGGGCCAAAAAATATTTCTTGATCGGCAAAAGGAACATTTGCTCCTGCGGCAATTACCTCTATTCCCGAGTCAATCAATTTGTCGACCTGATCTTTTGTGATTAAACGAGAAGCAGCACACGGAATGAAAACTTGTGCATCAATTGACCAAATTCTGCTATTGACCTCTTCGAATGAAAGCATGTTTTCCGCTTTGAGCTGATTGCCCTCTTTTTCTAAGAACAACTTTTTAACTTCATCAAAAGGGAACCCTTCTTCATTAATCAAACCACCTTCCCGGTCAATAATACCAACAATTTTTGCTCCACTTTGGGCTAAATAGTATGCTCCCGCGGCTCCTACATTTCCCCAACCTTGAACAATTACTTTTTTGCCTTCTAAATCTCCACCGTAAATAGAATAGTAATGTTTTACAGACTCGGCTACTCCATAACCAGTAATCATGTCAGCTACAACGTATTTTTTTTCAACTTTTGGCGTAAACTTGACATCTTCAATTACTTTAAGAACTCCATAACGAAGTTGACCGATACGGTTAATTTTTTCGGCTTCAGTAGGTTTGAAGTGACCGTTAAATACTCCCTCTTGTGGATGCCAAACGCCCGATTTTTCTGTAATTGGGATTACTTCGTGAATTTCATCCACGTTTAAATCTCCCCCTGTTCCATAATAGTTTTTAAGCAATGGAGCTACGGCTTTATACCATCTTTCTAAAACGCCTCTTTTTCTAGGATCTTTTGGGTTAAAGTTAATTCCAGATTTCGCACCACCAATTGCAGGGCCCGAAACGGTAAACTTTATTTCCATGGTTTTAGCCAAAGAAGTTACTTCGTGTTTATCTAAACCAACTCTCATTCTTGTACCACCGCCCGCAGCTCCCCCTCTTAATGAGTTGATAACAACCCATCCTTCTGCTTCTGTTTCTGAATCTTTCCATTCAAAAACTATTTCTGGCTGCTTGTTTTCGTACTTTTTTAGTAACTCTTCCATGGCTCTGATTTGTAGCCGAAATTAGAAAAAAACACTGGGTTAAGTATTGTTAAATGTTGTTAACATTGCTTAGGGAAGGTAAATGTTACCTCCGCAGCTATTTTTGGTTGCTCCTGTCACACTCTTTAGAGTATTTGTTTTGCCCAAGAATCGGTTTAATCCGAGGAAAGCAAAAATTAGAGCTTCTTTGAAGTCTATCATTGTTTCATCTGGCAATTTGAATGTTAGCCCTTCTTCCTTTAAGAGTTTTATTAGAAAATTATTTTTACTTCCTCCTCCTGTAAATAAGATATTTTCAGCTATGTTAGCTGATTTTAGGGTAGTTGCAATTTGAAATGCGCAGTGTTTTGTAAAGGTGAAAAGCTTGTCTGCTAATGAGGCGGCATGCTTTTCGATCAGGGGTATAATCTGTTCAAAAACCCATTCTTTACCTAGAGATTTTGGGCCTGAAGTTTTAAAAAATTCTAAATCGTTCAGCTCAGTGTACAAGGTTGGAACGAACCGTCCACTGCTGCTAAATTCACCGTCCTGGTCATATTCGACTTGTTGAAACTTGGTCATAAAATAATTCAGAACCATATTGCAAGCACAAACATCAAATGCGAGACGGTCATTATTATTTTTGAAGGATAGATTAGCAATTCCTCCTAAGTTTACACAGGAAGCATAAGTACCAAACAGCTGATCATCTCCAAAAGGCACTAGAGGCGCCCCTTGCCCTCCTAAGGCAACGTCTAAACTTCTGAAGTCGCTCACGGAAGGAATACCACTTTTTGCCGCAATTGAAGCTCCATGACCAAGTTGGTAGGTAAATCCTTTTTGAATTTGATGAAAAATGGTGTGGCCGTGAGAAGCTATTAAATCTGCATCTTGGTTGTTTTTTAAAAGAAAGTTGGAGGCAATGCCACCGAGGTGTTTGCCGTACTGAAAATCGAACTCAACCAGTTCAACTGCAGATTTAGATTCAATATTGCTTAATTTTTTTTTCCATTCACTGGAATAATTTTCTGTTTCGGTGGCTAAAATTGAATAGTGCCATTCATTTTTAAGAGCCTTAAATTCAGATAGGCATAGGTCGATTCCGTCGAGAGAAGTACCGGACATAATTCCCAAAACTTTGTATGTTTTATTTTGTTGATTCACTGTGGCAAATGGGTTATTTTTGCAGTATAAAAGTATTAAGCTAAAGATATGAATATAGAATTGACTGAAGAGCAAATTGCAGTAAGAGATGCGGCAAGAGATTTTGCTCAAAATGTATTGAAAGAAGGAGTGATTGATAGGGATGAAACGCAAACTTTTCCAACGGAACAAATCAAACAAATGGGTGAGCTTGGATTTATGGGAATGATGGTAGATCCAAAATACGGCGGTGGCGGTATGGATACCATCTCGTATGTTTTGGCAATGGAAGAAATTTCAAAAGTGGATGCCTCTGCCTCAGTTTGTATGTCAGTGAACAATTCGCTTTTTTGCTGGGGGTTAGACAAATTTGGAACAGAAGAGCAAAAACAAAAATATTTAGTGTCTACAGCACAAGGAAAAACGATTGGTGCTTTTTGTTTGTCAGAGCCGGAAGCTGGGTCGGATGCCACTTCTCAAAGAACAACTGCTTTTGACCAAGGAGATCATTACTTGTTGAATGGTACGAAAAACTGGATTACCAATGGAAGCAGTGCAACGTACTACATTGTAATTGCACAGACAGATGTTGAAAAAGGGCATAAAGGAATTAATGCTTTTATCATCGAGAAAGGAATGGATGGCTTTGTAATAGGGGCGAAGGAGAATAAATTAGGAATTAGAGGATCTGACACTCATACCTTAATGTTTACAGATGTAAAAGTTCCAAAGGAGAATAGAATTGGCGAAGATGGATTCGGTTTCAAGTTTGCCATGAAGGTTCTATCAGGTGGTAGAATTGGTATTGCAGCTCAGGCATTAGGTATTGCCTCTGGAGCGATGGAATTGGCAATCGCTTACTCTAAGGAAAGAGAAGCTTTTGGAAAGCCCATTCATCAACACCAAGCAATTGCTTTTAAGTTGGCCGATATGGCAACGGACATAGAGGCCGCAAGGTTACTTTGTTTTAAAGCAGCTAGTTTGAAAGATGCCGGTCAGAATTTTGACAAACTTTCAGCCATGGCTAAAGTGTTTGCATCTAAAGTAGCTATGGAAGTAACCATTGAAGCAGTTCAAGTGCACGGAGGTTATGGCTTTGTGAAAGAGTACCATGTTGAAAGATTAATGAGAGATGCAAAAATTACTCAGATCTATGAGGGAACGACAGAGGTTCAGAAAATTGTAATCTCAAGAGCTGTATTAAGCGAATAGGGTATTTTTTAGTAGATTAAAAGGCCCCTTTAACATACTTAAATGGGCCTTTTTTGTTTTTGTTGAAATCTAACCGTTCAATAGAGTTTCAAGTTCCATCCCTCTAGAACCTTTTAATAGTATCGTAAAGCCATCCCAACTAACAGTTTTAAACCATCTTTTAGCATCGTCAGTAGTTTTAAAAAACTTGACATCTTTGTCTTCGTAATAATGTTCTGCAAAATGCTTTCCAACAAAAATGGTTAAATGAATAGAAGTGCATTTTTTCGCTTGTTTAATTATTTCGTAATGCTCAGAGAAAGCTGCCTTTCCAAGTTCGAACATATCACCTAAAATTGCCACTTTTTCTTCAGTTTTAACTTTCTCAAAATTGTCTAAGGACAAACTCATGCTGCTGGGGTTTGCGTTGTACGCATCTAAGTAAATGTTTGCACCAAGCTTTTTAACTATTTGTGAACGATTCATATCCGATTCATACCCGTTAATTGCTGCGTCAATGTCAATTGCGTCCACTCCAAAATACGATGCAATAGTGCAAGCGGCTAATATATTTTGGAAATTATAGGCGCCGTATAGGGCCGAATTGATTCTTCCCGAAGCAGACTTTGTTTTCCACTCCCCAACCAATCTTGGATGTGTTTCCTTCAGATTGCCCGAGCAGTCTGCAACTTCCGAAATACTATACCTAATGGTTTTTGTCTCTGGATTGGATGCTTTTATTTTGGCATCGTCTAAATTGAGAAATAGAGTCCCGTTAGTTTTAGCAATGTGTTTGAACATTTCCGTTTTCCCTTTTCGAACCCCTTCTTCACCGCCAAAACCTTCTAAGTGGGCTTTGCCTATATTGGTCAGCATACCGTAATTTGGAGCAGTAATTTGACACAAGGAGGCTATCTCTCCTTGATGATTTGCTCCCATCTCTATAATCGCCATTTCGTGCTCGTTGCTTATCCTTAGAAGAGTTAGTGGCACACCAATGTGATTATTATAATTCCCTATGGTATATAATGTCTTGAACTTTTTTGATAAAGCAGCTGCAATTAATTCTTTAGTAGTAGTTTTTCCATTACTGCCGCTAATGGCAATTATTGGAATGTTCAATTGTTGTCTATGATGATGCGCTAGCTGCTGTATGCTCTCTAAGACATTATCAACTAACAAATACCTTTCATCTTTTTGGTGCTTTTTTTCATCAATTAACACATAGGCCGCTCCTTTACTTAGAGCTTCTTCTGCAAATAAATTTCCATTAAAACTTTCTCCTTTTAAGGCTAAGTAGATACATCCTTCTGAAATAGTTCGAGTGTCTTTTGAAAGGTCGGGGTTTTTTAAATAAACTTGATAAAGCTCTTCTAAAGTTATCTTCTTCATAGTACGCTAAAATTAAAAAGGCTTCCAATAAATTTGGAAGCCTTTTTAATATGGGTTAACAATTAATTCTTAGTAGTTAAAACCCACAGGGCTTCCTACTCGAATCATCGCACATCTAAATCCAATTGTATTGGTAGATTGATCTTCTTCCAAAAACCGTCTTGTTCCTGGAGTCATCCAATAAGCTCGATCTTCCCATGAGCCACCCTTGTATACTCTCGATCTATCACTAATTAAAGAGGTCTGTCCAAAATTGTACATCGCTCCTTCTTTTCCACCTCTGTCTTGGAATCCAGCTAAATCACTATAGTCCAACGTAGATTGTAGATCTCCATCTTCATAGTTGATAACATCAGCCTTTTTGTAGTTTCTTCTGTCCGCTAAATTATCATCTTCTGCATTTACTTCTCGGTATTTCAGTCTACCTAAACTATCTTTTTCAGCAATGTAACCTTCTTCATCTCTTTCAAGTGTTTTAAAAACATTACCTCTAAATGGTCTGAAATCATCTGCATCTTGAGCAGTCATGGGTCTGTAAACATCCATGACCCATTCAGAAACATTACCAGCCATATTGTAGAGACCGTAATCATTTGGCCAATAAGAGTAAACAGGTGCAGTAATTTCTGCATTATCATTCAATTGACCAGCAACACCCATCATGTCTCCACGACCTCTTCTAAAGTTAGCCAACATTTGACCCAAGTACTTATCATCTGCGTTTCTAACTCCGTGGCCATTCCAAGGATAAAACTTTCGTTCAACGATCAACTCTCCATAAGAGTTTCCAATCAAGCCAAGCGCAGCATACTCCCATTCAGCTTCGGTTGGCAATCTGTATTCCGGAAGTAAAATACCATCTTCTATTCTTACGTTTCTTGTTTCCTTATTTGGATCTAAATCAATTAACCCATCCACTCTTTTGCCACTTTCATACTGACCAGTTAAATACGCTTTTGTGTTAAAGTTATCTTCATTAAACTGATTTGGATTGTGCTCAAATAGACCTTCTCTAATTAAAATTAATTCATTTACTCTATCCGTTCTCCATGCTGCATAGTCTGTAGCTTGCAACCAACTTACACCTACAACGGGGTAGTCGCTGTATGCAGGATGACGTAAATAATATTCAACATAAGGCTCGTTGAATGCTAATCTGCTTCTCCAAACTAACGTGTCAGGGAGTGCTTTTTTGAAAACCTCTGGATAATCAGCTCCAAAAACTCTACTTACCCAATATAGATATTCTCTGTAGTCGATGTTTTTAACTTCCGTTTCATCCATATAAAAAGACGAGACAGTTACCGTTTTCTGAACATTGTTCCAATCGTAGAAAATGTCTTGTTCAGTTCTGCCCATTGTAAACCTGCCGCCTTCAATTAGAACAAGACCGGGTCCAGTTTCCTGCTCAAAGTGATATGGTTTTTCAAAACCACCATTATTAGAGTCACTATAGGCCCATCCTGTTGCACTAGAACGTTCTTTTCCGCAAGATGCAAATAAAAATAATGCACCTAATAGACTAAAAACTATTGAGTTATTCAATTTTTTCATCACTTAGTAGTGTTAAATATGACTTTCAAAGATATGGAAATATTGTTAGTAACTAAAAGGAAGGACAACTTATTGTTTCAAACCTTATTTTTTTTGTAGGACAGGGTAAACTATAGGAGATAGAAATTTCATGAGAGCCACCCGTTTGACCATTTAGTTGACTAACCGTGAAGTCATAACTATAACCAATTTTAAGTTTATCAGTTTCTAACCCTAGCAGCATAACTACTGCATCTCGATTTCCTTTAATACTTGCACGATACCACATTCCAACAACTAATGGGCCTTTAGAGAAGTAATTTCCCATGTTCAGTTCCATGGAAGTGCCCTGGGTTTGAAAAATAATGTTAGGAGACCAACTTTGGTCTTCCCTTCTAATGCCTAAGGGAATCTTTGCTCCAAAATGTCCAGTGATTCGCATGGGTAAGATAGCTTGATCAAGAAAGCCTTCGTCTGGAGCGGTTAAATGATGCACCGCGCCACCAAAGTATAATTTTTTACTAAAACCAATCATGCCAAATGAAAAGTCAGGATAAATAACTTTGTCATCTTTGATCTGTTCCTGAGACTGATATACAAAACCTCTTCGAGAATCAATCATGTCGCCAAATCGAAGATTACTAACATCGATGGATTTTTGAAATATAGTGGCTTGAAAACCTGCACGTATGGAAAACTTTCGATTAACCTGGAATTGATAGGAATACATAAAAGCTGCAGACGTCGTGTTCAAGACTCCTTCTCCTGCTCTATCTGTCATCAGCTGTACGCCAATTCCTCCATTTATTTCGTCTATTTGTTGATCAAAGCTTGCGGAGTAGGTGACAAAACTGTTATCGATGCCCGGCCATTGGTTGCGGTAATTGAGCGTAAGTTTAGGGCACGTACTGGTACCTGCGAAAGCAGGGTTTAAATAAAGTCTATTAGAAAAGAATTGAGAGAACGTAGGATCTTGCCCAAAACAGTAACTATAAACAACAACAGAAAATATGATTAGTAGATATCCTTTCTTCACTCTTAAAAACTTCAGCCTAGACGCAAATATAGCTAAACTAGATTATTCAATTCGTGTTATATCTTTACAATATTATTTTAAACAATATTTTTAATAGGGTATCGTTTAAGCATCATCAATTTACAACCTATAGGTAATTAGCTTATTATGAAAAAAATTAATTTAACGTTGCTTCTGTCACTTTTTGCTTTTTTCTTGTTCGGGCAGAACTCTGTAAGCATTCAATTGCAATGGGGCGCTCCCATGCAATATGGTTTAGAAGGCAAGTTAAATCAAAACGCGCTAACCTTTACAGAGGCTCAGTACGATTTTTCCATCTCAAATATTCCTTTCCTAATAAAAGAATTTGATGGGCAATTTATAGAGGACTTTCGATTAGAAAATGTAAGATCTGAAATTCTTAGCGCGTCAGAATTACAATTGGTCGATAAAAAGAACGTGACAACAGATTTTTATATGGAAACAAGTTTGGTTTCCATTAAGAAAAGGTCCAATTCGGTGTTAAAACTTATACCGCTTAGAGTAACTTCAAATGGCCAGGTTGAAAGGTTACTGTCGGCTGATCTCGTTTTTTTTGTGTCAGAAAAATCGAGAATTAGTAGGACAAAAAGTTTAAATTTTGCTTCCCAATCAAAATTAGCAAGTGGAAATTGGTATAAAATTGCTGTAACAGAAGGGAAAGTCTTTAAACTTTCTCGAAATTTTCTTTCTAATTTAGGATTAGATGTTGAGAGTGTTGACCCTAGAAAAATAAAGGTGTATGGATATGGCGGAGGCATGTTACCTGAGTCAAATTCTGTAGCAAGGCCGGATGATTTATTAGAAAACTCTATTGTTGTTGTTGGGGAACAAGATGGCTCATTTGATGCAAATGACTACGTTTTATTTTATGGAGAGGAACAAGTTGAGTGGAGCTATGACAGCACATTTCAAATTTTTAGGCATTCCTTGAATAGATTTAGCGACACAACATTTTATTTTATTAACGCGGAGGGTTCTAATGGCAAAAGGGTTAACGTTAAAGGGCTATCACCAAATCCTACATTGGCAACAGTTACTGAATATGACAATTACAGGTATCATGAGTTAGAACTGTCAAATCTTTTAAAATCAGGTAGCTTATGGGTTGGGGAATTATTTGATAACACAACAAATTTTAATGTGGGTATCAATGTTTCAAATACAGTATTATCGGAGAAAGCAAAAGTCGAAATTAGTGTATTGGCTCGATCTGGGGTGAAAAGCAAGTTTACGTTATCTGTGAATGGGCAATCGTTTGATACTGAAGTGGGCTCTACAAATTTATCTCGGTATGAATTTCGGTTTGCTCAATCGGCCCGAGGAATATTTGAATTTACTCCAAGCCAAGGGGCGTTGTCTTTTAATGTTAATTACAACAAGCCACAGGTTGTTTCTAAGGGATGGTTGAATTACTTAACGGTTAATATGAGGTCTAGAATTGCAATGGCAGAAAACCAACTCAAATTTAGAGACCTGAGATCGGTCATAAGCGGAACAGCAAATGCTGAAGCAGTTTTTCAATTTCCCAACACCATGAACTTATCAGTTTGGGATATTACTGACATTGAGGTAATCGATGCAATGACAATTCAAAGCAATGGAAATACTTCAACTTTTCAAAACGATGTTACTCAACTCAGAGAATATATTGCCTTTACGAGCCCAGACTCTGCAGGGGTGTATGCTAAAGGGAAGGTTGTTAATCAGAACTTGCACGGCTTAGCGCAGGCAGATATGTTAATTATAAGCCACGAAAATTTCTTAGCTGCATCGGATCGTTTAGCGAACATCCACAGAAGGGAAGGCCTTTTGGTTAACGTAGTAACGGCGAAACAAATTTTCAATGAATTTTCTTCCGGAGCACAAGATTTAATTGGCATGAGGTCATTTATAAAAATGTTTTACGACAGAGCCGGGGTTGCAGGAACACCACCTAAATATGTGCTCATGATGGGTGATGCGTCCTATGTATTTAAGAATTCATCTTCGGGAGGAACGAATTACGTTCCTTCATTTCAGTCGTCAAACTCTGTTGACCCCGTTAACTCTCATGTCTCAGATGATTATTTTGGGTTGTTAGATGATACGGAAGGACAATGGAGAGTTCCTAGTACAGATCGAATGGATGTAGCACTAGGGAGGTTTCCGGTGCAAACCCTGCAAGAGGCTGAAGGAATTGTGGATAAGGTTGAATCTTATTACGCTTTGGCTAGTTTTAAAGATTGGAGGAATAAAATTGTTTTTGTTGGGGACGATGAAGACGGAGTAGTTCACATGAACCAGGCGAATGATTTGTCGAAATTAGTAGATCAGAAAGGAAAGGATTTTAACACTCAAAAAATATTTCTAGATGCCTATCAACAGCAATCAACTGCAAGTGGAGCAAGATATCCTCAGGTAACTGATGATTTAGTTCAAGCGGTAGAAGACGGGGCTCTTTTTGTGAACTATACCGGTCATGGTGGCGAAACTGGATGGACAGCAGAAAGAATATTAGGACTGTACGAGATCATCAATTGGAAGAATAAGCAAAACCTCCCAGTGTTTGTTACCGCAACGTGTGAATTTAGCAGATTTGATGACCCTTTAAGAACCTCGGGAGGGGAATTGTTATTGCTGAATCCAAATGGTGGAGCAATTGGATTATTGTCAACGACACGCTTGGTTTTTTCAAGTCCAAATTATTTGTTGAATCGATCGTTTTATGATAAGGTATTTGAGCCTAGGCCAAATAATGAAGCAATGCGACTGGGAGATATATTCCTAGAAGTAAAGAATTTCAACGCCTATTCGTCAAACTCTAGGAACTTTTCTCTTCTTGGAGATCCTGCAATACGATTAGCAATTCCGAAAGAAAATGTAGTAACAACGACTATAAATGGGATTTCCTTGGCACAAGCAGACACTCTCAATGCCCTTTCGCAAGTTACAATTGCAGGCATTATAAGCGATAATAATGGGAATAAACTTTCTAATTTCAACGGCGTGGTATATCCAACAGTTTTTGATAAAGTGGAAGAAAAGAGTACGCTAAATAATGACGGCGGAGGGGTTTTTACATTTCAAACAAGAGAGCGAAGAATTTTTAAAGGAAAAGCCACAGTATCAAATGGTGATTTTACATTCACTTTTGTTGTGCCAAAAGACATCTCTTACAGCTACGGAAGTGGAAAGATCTCGTATTATGCAGAAAACCAATTGACAGATGCAAATGGGTACTCTGAAGATTTGGTAATTGGAGGGAGTAATCCAAATTTAGTTCAAGATGAGCAAGGACCTCAAATGGATCTCTTTTTAAACGATGAGAGCTTTGTTTATGGGGGAGTTACGGATGAAAATCCTCGCCTTTTATTGAATTTAAAGGACGATCAAGGTATCAATACAGTAGGTAGTGGGATTGGACATGACATTGTTGCGACCTTAGATGGAAATTCTGAGAATTCGTTTATCTTAAATGATTACTATGAAGCTGCTGTAGATGATCATACACAAGGAGTAGTCTCTTTCCCTTTTACTGAGTTATCTCCAGGAAAGCATAGCCTGAAAGTAAAGGCGTGGGATGTTGCAAATAACTCGTCCACAAAAACAATAGAATTCACAGTCGTAAAAGATCAAGAAGTTAAGATTGAGAACTTGGTCAATTATCCGAACCCTTTCACCACTAATACTGAATTCATCTTTCAGCACAATCAATCGGGTGTGGTTATGGATGTGAAATTGGAAGTGTTCACCATTTCTGGAAAGCTAGTGAAGTCGATAGACCAGATCATTGTGAACGATGGATTTGTATCGAAAGACATTCGTTGGGATGGAAGAGATGATTTTGGCGACCGAATTGGCAAAGGCGTGTATATGTATAAACTTAAAGTTCGGTCGGCAAATGGTTCCACTTCTGAAAAGATTGAAAAGCTAGTGATTCTGTAAGTCGGAAATGGGTTTTCTCCTTCTAATCTTTGTTATATTTGCACTCGTTCAAAAAAAAATCTTTTGAAAAAACACACAATTAAAATTACAGCCATTACACTTTTTTCTTTTTTAGGAAGTGTAAACCTGATGTCTCAAAATACGGTAAATGCTCAGCAAACCCAAACGGAGGCAGAGCTGAATACCATTACTACAGCTGTCCCTTTTTTACTGATCTCCCCAGATTCAAGAGCTGGGGCATTAGGAGACGCAGGAGTTTCTACCTCTCCTGATTTGAGTTCAATTCATTGGAATGTCGCAAAATCTGCGTTTATGGATGGGAATTTGGGTTTTTCTTTGAGTTATTCTCCTTGGCTTAGAAACTTGGTTGGAGATATCAGTTTGGCGTATCTAACAGGGTTTTATAAATTAGATAAACGATCAACAGTGAGTGGATCATTGCGTTATTTTTCACTGGGCGATATTACCTTTACAGACATAAATGGGAATGTTATTGGAAATTTTAGGCCAAACGAGTTTGCCTTAGATGTAGGTTATGGTTTGCAACTTTCTAGACAGTTTTCTTTTGGAATGGCATTGCGGTATATCAATTCAAATTTAACAAACGGGGTAAATGTGAATGGAACGGATACGAGAGCCGCCCAATCTGTTGCTGCAGATGTTTCGGCCTATTGGTTTAAAGACGATTTAAAAATTGCCGACTACGACGCAACAGTTAGAGCTGGTGTAAATATTTCGAATTTGGGAGCGAAAATGTCGTATTCGGACAACGATGAGAATGATTTCCTTCCTTCTAATTTGAGGTTGGGATCTTCTTTGCAGTTAGATTTTGATGATTACAATTCCATGACTTTTATCGTGGAAGCAAATAAATTGCTGGTTCCTTCCCCTCCAACTTACTTAATTGATTCAACTGGAACTGTTGTTATTGACCCCGCAGGCAACCCAGTAGTGGTTTCTGGTAGAAACCCAGACGTAAGTATAGCAAGTGGCGTTTTTGGCTCGTTTAATGATGCTCCTGGCGTGGTTACTGCAGTCAATAATGATGGCTCAGGAGTGGCGGTAGAAAACGGCAGTAAATTAAGGGAAGAGTTAAGTGAGGTGACTTTGTCGGCTGGAATTGAATACTGGTATGACAAACAAGTTGCAGTGAGATTGGGTTATTTTTATGAAAACCCACTGAAAGGTAATCGGAGGTATTTGACGGCAGGGATAGGATTTAAATTAAGTGTATTTCAATTTGATGCATCTTATTTAATCGGAAATGCTCAAACCAATCCATTAGCTGGTTCAGTTCGTTTCACCTTAGGCTTTAGATTCGATGATTTTGCCAGCCAAAACCAAGGTAACTAATGAAAATTCGTGTAGGATTTGGCTTTGATGTCCATCAATTAGCAGAAGGGGAAGATTTTATTTTAGGCGGAATTCATATCCCTCATTCAAGTGGAACCTTTGGTCATTCTGATGGAGATGTATTAATTCACACGATTTGTGATGCCCTTTTAGGAGCGGCCAATTTGCGTGATATTGGATTTCATTTTCCCCCAACCGATAACCAATATAAAGGAATTGATAGTAAGATATTGTTAAAAGATGTTGTAAATATTCTGGCAGACAAAGGCTATAAAATTTCGAACATCGACTCTACAATAGCCTTAGAAAGACCTAAAGTGAATCCACATATTCCTGCAATGAAAAAAGTGTTGGCTGAGTGCATGGGTATTGATGAAGATGATTTGTCGATAAAAGCGACAACTACCGAGCGCTTGGGATTTGAAGGAAGAGAAGAAGGAGTTTCCGCTTATGCTACCGTTCTAATCTATAAAGATTAGAGGTTTCTCATACTTTTTATAATCAATTGTTTATCTTGCACGTAAAGTATTTCTTATGAAAGAAAATCAAAATATTTCCATTCAGTATACTTCTTATTCTCATGTAAGTGAGTTAGCTGATGAGGATCAAAAGGTATTGATTAAGGCTATAGAATTTTCGAATGATGCCTATGCTCCTTATTCCGAATTTAAGGTAGGAGCTTCCGTTTTGTTGAAAAATGGAGAAATCGTTTCAGGTTCGAATCAGGAAAACGCCGCTTATCCATCTGGATTATGTGCTGAGAGAGTTGCCATGTTTTCTGCATCAGCAAATTACAGGGATGAGGAAATGCAGACCATTGCAATTTATGCAGCTTCTGCAACTACTGCTCAAAAGCAAATCTCGCCCTGTGGCTCTTGTCGCCAAGTGTTAGTTGAATATGAGGTAAAACAAAACAAAAACATTAAGGTTTTACTGATGAATTCAAGCAAAGAAGTATGGGAATTTTATAGCTGCAGAGATTTACTTCCTTTAGCATTCGATTTCACTGCTTTGAAAAAGCAGTAAGAAAGTAAAAAACAAACCTTTTTATATTAAATTTGTCACCCACATTTTGAGCGACTATGGCAACAAAGACTACAACAAAGAAGGCGAAGACAACCGCCACGAAAGGAGAAAAGTTCGACAAAGCAACTTACCTTAAATGGTATGAGTCAATGCTTTTGATGAGAAAATTTGAAGAAAAAGCAGGTCAACTGTACATTCAACAAAAAATTCGAGGGTTCTGTCACCTGTACATTGGACAAGAAGCATTGGTTGCGGGAGCTGTTTCAGCGACAAAGCCAACAGATAATTACATTACGGCGTATAGAGATCATGTCCACCCAATTGGGTTGGGAATGGACCCGAAATATGTGATGGCTGAATTGTTTGGAAAAGAAACTGGTTGCACCAAAGGGAAGGGAGGCTCAATGCACATGTTCAGTAAAGAGTTAAATTTCTTTGGAGGTCATGGTATTGTTGGGGGGCAAATTCCAATGGGGGCAGGTATTGCTTTTGCTGATAAATATAGGGGAAACGACAATGTAACACTATGTTACATGGGAGATGGAGCGGTTCGCCAAGGAGCGTTTCACGAGGCGTTGAACATGGCTATGTTTTGGAAATTACCAGTTATTTTTATAATTGAAAATAACAATTATGCGATGGGAACCGCAGTAGACAGGGTTTCGAACGTTACAAATTTGAACATAATGGCAGAAGGGTACCAAATGCCAAACGAGCAAGTCGATGGTATGGCTTGTGAGCCAGTTCACGAAGCAATTGAACGCGCAGTTACAAGAGCAAGAAAAGGCGATGGGCCAACGTTATTGGAAATGCGAACTTATAGGTATAAAGGGCACTCCATGTCGGATCCTGCAAAGTATAGAACAAAAGAAGAGTTGGAAGAATACAAGACCTTGGACCCAATAGAGAGTGTGCTTCAAGTTATTAAGAAGAACAAGTATGTTACAGATTCTGAATTGAAAGATATCCAGGACAAAGTAAAAGCACAAGTTCAAGAATCTATTGATTTTGCTGAATCATCATCCTATCCGGATGCTTCTGAATTGTATACTGACGTGTACGATCAAGAAGATTACCCTTTCATTAAAGATTAAAACCAAAAACAAGAATTTGTTATGGCTGAAATAATAAAAATGCCCAAGTTGAGCGATACCATGGAAGAAGGTGTTGTAGCAACCTGGCATAAAAAAGTTGGAGATATTGTTGAGGATGGAGAGCTGTTGGCTGACATTGAAACGGATAAGGCAACTATGGAGTTCGAATCATTTCAGTCTGGAGTGATTTTATATCAAGGAGTTAAGGAAGGAGAAGCTGTAGCAGTAGATTCTATTTTGGCAATTGTCGGTGAGGAAGGGGAAGATTATTCTTCTTTATTGAACGCTAACGATAGCGCTCCTGAAGTTGTGGAGAGCGAAGAAGTTCCTGCAACAAATAGCGCAGCAGTAGCCGAAGTTATCGATACTTCAGGTGTAAATGCTGTGATTATTAAGATGCCGAAGTTAAGTGATACAATGACAGAAGGCACGGTAGCTTCTTGGGTTAAAAATGTAGGTGATGTTGTAGAGTCGGGAGAAATTTTGGCAGAAATAGAAACGGATAAAGCTACCATGGAATTCGAATCTTTTGAAGATGGAGTTTTATTGTACCAAGGGGTACAAGCCGGAGACTCTGCTGAGGTAGATGCTATTTTAGGTGTTATTGGCGAAAAAGGAGCTGATTATCAAAAATTAATTGATGCTTTCGGAGCAGAAAAAAGTACTTCAGAAGCACCAATAGAAGAAAAGGCAGCACCTGCAGAAACTAAGACTACAGCCCCAAGTCAGCCGAGTGCGCCAAAGGCGCAACCAAGTGCACCAAAGGCACAATTGAATTCCGATGGTAGGGTAAAAATTTCTCCATTAGCACAGCGCTTAGCGAAAGAAAAAAATATTGACGTTTCAACCCTTGCCGGCTCCGGTGATGGAGGAAGAATTATAAAAAGAGATATTGAGAGCTATCAGCCGTTAGCTTCATCGACAAGTGCAACTGTTCAAGCTGCTGCCGGAGTGGAGAGCTTTTTGGATACGCCAGTTTCTCAAATGAGAAAAGTAATTGCAAAGCGATTAGGCGAAAGTAAATACAGTGCACCGCATTTTTACTTGACCATTGACATAGACATGGATCAGGCCATTGCTGCGCGAAAAGCGATTAACGAATTACCAGATGTAAAAGTTTCTTTTAACGACTTGGTAATTAAGTCGGCTGCAGCTGCATTAAAAAAGCATCCTGCTATTAATTCTTCCTGGTTAGGCGATAAGATTAGAACCTACTCTCATGTTCACATAGGGGTTGCTGTTGCGGTTGAGGATGGCTTAGTTGTGCCTGTAGTTAAAAATGCGGATACAAAACAGCTGTCTCAGATTACTGCAGAGGTAAGAGACTTTGCAGGAAGAGCAAGGGAAAAGAAAATTCAACCCAACGAAATGGAAGGAAGTACGTTCTCTATCTCTAATTTAGGAATGTTCGGAATTGAAGAATTCACTGCTATTATTAACCCTCCTAACGCTTGTATTATGGCAATTGGAGCGATACGTCAAGAACCTGTTGTGAAGGACGGGCTGATCGTGGTAGGGAACAGAATGAAGGTGACTTTGTCTTGCGATCATAGAGTAGTTGACGGTGTGAAAGGTTCTGAATTCTTGAAAACGTTCAAAACATACATGCAAAACCCAGTTACTATTTTAGGATAGTAGGTTTCCAATATAAAATATTAAAGCCCTTTTCAACTTAGTTGGAAAGGGCTTTTTTTTATGAGGTTATTAAGAGGAACCAAGCGAACTAGTCCGGAGTAACCATATCTGGTTTTGTTGCGCTTTGCCCATCCCCCGAGCCCCCTCTAAGGAGAGGCCTCGGGGGATGGTACTTTAACTTATCAACTCCTGTTTTCTTCAGGACAAGGGCCAAACTAGAAACGCCGCTGTTTTTACAGCGGCGTTTCTTACTTTATTAACTTATACCTTTTGTAATTCGACAAAAGTCTACTGTTACAGTGGTAAATCCCGAGGCTACATGAAGCTAGTCATGAAACATGAACTAGGTTGAATGTGCTATCGGTACAATCCCTATTCAACATTTAATCTCCCAATCATGCTGGTGTGTCCGGGATAGGTGCACACATAATGATACGAACCCTTAGCAGGTGCATCAAATTCTATGGTTAAAGTTTCTCCCATATTGCTCATTTTAGTGTAAGCAATGACTCTTTTGTCATCCGGTACAAAGTTGTTGTCTAAACCTGCTTTCATACCTGCTGCAGCGATTTCTGCTCCGCTCCCTAACTCTACTAATACAAAGTTGTGAAGCATACCTTCCGCAGAACTTTTGTTCTCAAAAGTCAATCTTACTCTTGAGTTAGCAGGTACAGAAAGTGCTTTTGGTTCAAAAGCGATTTCTGCCATACTTTCTCCAGTTGCTGCAACACTAATTTCTATTAACTCTTTTTCCTCTTCAACTACATCTTCCATAGCTTCAACTACTTCATTTACAGACTCAGTGGTTGTTTCTGTTTCTTTAGTTTCCTTTTTTTCACTTCCCCCACAGGCTATTAATACACCTAATCCTAATACAATTACTAATTTTTTCATTTTTCGTTTTATTTTAGAACAGTTTGTTGCTGCATTGGTTCAAAAAATTATCTTTAAACGGTGAAAAAAATCTATCGCCGCATATTTTATGGATTACTGAAATTACTGACGCTGTTCCTCTCTTTGTCCTTCGTTTGGGTAGTTGCTTACAAATACATTCCTCCGCCCATTACTGGGATGATGTTGTACAAATGGTGGAATCAGGAAAACTATAGTATTGACTATCGTTGGAGGGATTTAGAAGAAATTGGATCTTCGGTTCCATTGGCTTTTATTTCTTCTGAAGATCAAAAATTTTTAAACCACAACGGGTTTGATGTAGAGGCGATTAAAAAGGCTATCGAAAGTAACAAAGAGTCTAAAAAAGTAAGAGGAGCAAGCACGATTAGCCAGCAAGTGGCAAAGAATGTGTTTTTACTGCCAACAAAAAGCTACTTTCGAAAGGGGCTGGAGGTTTATTTCACTTTTTTAATCGAATTGGTTTGGGGTAAGGAGCGAATCATGGAAGTGTACATTAATGTGGTTGAATTAGGAGAAGGAGTATATGGAGTTGAAGCTGCGGCTCAGAATTATTTTAAAAAGTCAGCTAAAAAATTAAGCAGAAATAATGCCGCTTTGATGGCGACTGTTTTGCCAAACCCCCTGATTTTTAAGTTGAAATCGCCTTCTGCTTATATGCAAAAACGCTCGAATTGGGTCTTGCGGCAAATGAATAATTTGGGTGGCGAAGGAATTTTACGGGAATGGTATGAATAGGTTGCTCTTTGTTATGTGCATTTGCTTTTCGACAATTGTTTTTGGTCAACATTCCGCTTGGAAGAGAACAGGAACGGCAGAAAAGTTTTGGGTAATCTCTCACCCTTTTGTTGCAAAAAAGGCGTACATAATTAGTCAGCAAGTAATAGGAGCAATGGATAGCTTAAAACTTACTAATTATTTCGAAGGGAATACAGCGAGTGGGAGTAGAGCGGATGCCGTAAGGCATGCGTATTGGATGGCATCTCTAACTGCAAAAATTGGCAAGAGAAAGGCATTGAAATTAGGGAAGGCGCATGAGAAGAAGAATCGGAAGGATTTTGAAAAGGGGGTTTTGGAAGAGCAATTTTTGCCCGATCAAACAGCCATGAGCATGGATCTAAGAAATAACGAGAAAGGGGCAGAGATTTCAATGAATTTTGAACATCAACTTTTAGAAGCGGTCTTGAGAGCGCTAAGAAATGGAGATCTCTGGTGGATTAAACAAAATGATACAGGGGAATTTTTGGATGCGAATGGCAAGATTATTCCGTTACATGAATGGTCTGGGAAATGGAAGAATGCACGAGAATTAATTTTAACAAATTAACCTAGAGGCCAAAGCCAAAGTTGAATCGTATGATTGGGTTGCTATAAGGATAGTAATCGTCATCATTTAAGTTGAACAGCACTAAAATATTAGCGAATGCGGTTCCTCCGATACTTGCGCGATAGCCTCCTCCAATTAAAGGGCTATAAAAATCAATACGCTCACCAGGATTAAAGTAGTCTTCACGGCTTAAATACTCAAATTCGACATGTAAAACGGCTTGTTCTAAAATAGCGTACTGCGAAAATATGGAGGCTCCCAGTACATTACTTGATTGCAGGAAGCGGGGTTTTACGTAAATGTATCGAGCGCCAACACCTGCCAACCAATTTTTAGTTAGTTTATAACCAACAGAAGGAGAAACCTCTATGAGTGTTAAATTCCCAAATTGGGCGCCAAAATTTCCACCAACTACAACTTTCTCTAGCTGAAAACCTTTGTTTTGAGCTGGGATCTTTCTGTCTGATGGTTGGCTATTATTCTCTCTTGCTTGGCTAAAGAGACCAAAACTAAATAGTCCAAAGAGTAAAAGAAATGCTGCATGTTTTATATTCATTTGGCTAGCTCATAATGAGGGTTGTATTTCCACTTGTAACTGGAATTCTCCTTTGGTGTAATTGAATCTCTATATTCTTTAATTCAAATTAATTTGGTTTGACGCAATTGTGATTTACCGGGGGTGAATTCATTCTTGCGGGTGCTACAATTCTGAATCTAAAATTAATAAACATAAATTTATAAACTACTTGCGTAAATAAGGTATTATGGTTTCTCAGATTAGATTGTATTGGGTTTCTCAGTTTTTGGGATGGTTTAGTTACACCTTTATTATGTGGGTGTTAAATGAGCTAGAAGGCCGCGAATTAGATTTCTATTTTGTTTCTAGTTTGCTAATCACTTTTACCTTAGGCATTCTAATTTCGCACACTTATCGCGAAGTCATCTTGCAGTTAGATTGGCTGCGGTTAAAAATTGTAGATCTCATTCCGAGAGTAATTCTCACTTCCATTCTCTGCGGCGTGGCGTATTATTTTCTGCACACCTTTGTTTTTGAAATAATAATTGCACAACAAAAGGTGGTCCTCACCACCTTAGAAATCTTGCAGAATACTTTAAACCTGTCTGTCATATTTATTCTGTGGTCCTTAATGTATTTCTTATTTCATTTCATACAAAACTATAGAAAAGAAGAAATTAAAAACTTAAGATGGCAAGCATTAAGTACTGAAGTAGAGTTAAATAAGTTGAAGTCACAACTAAATCCGCACTTTATTTTTAATTCCATGAATAGCATACGGGCCCTAGTAGATGAAAACCCTGAACGGTCTAAAGATTCAATTACGCAGTTGTCGAATATTTTAAGAAGCTCCTTATTAATGGGAAGACATAAAGTAATTCCACTGAGTCAAGAAGTTCAATTGGTGCACGACTATTTGAGCTTGGAGCAAACTCGTTTCGAAGAAAGGCTACAAGTAAAATACGAAATTGACGAAAATACCACTGATCACAAAGTACCGCCAATGTTGCTTCAAACATTGGTAGAGAATGGAATAAAGCACGGAATTAGCAAATTGGCGGAAGGTGGAACGATTACAATTAGGTCAAAAAATGAGGGGGAGAATTTGAAATTGGCAATAGAGAACAGCGGAAATTTTAGAGAAGAAACAGATCGGGAGCCAGGGTTTGGGCTATTAAATAGCAGACAGCGACTGTTTCTATTGTATGGAGAAAAAGGGATGCTAACTATTTCTAATACGGCACAAGGAACTGTTATTGTAGAGGTTATTATACCTGCCAAAATAAAAGAGATTAAAATGCTAAAAAGCAACATTGACGCTAAAAACAAGGAATTATGAAAGCAATAATTATTGACGACGAGCGGTTAGCTCGAAAGGAATTGACAAACTTATTAGCAGGTTATCCTGAAATTGAAATTATTGGGGAAAGTCATAATGCAGATCACGCTAAGAAAAACATTGAAGCATTAAAGCCAGACCTTATTTTTTTAGACATTCAAATGCCGGCTAAAACAGGATTTGATTTATTGGAGGAGCTTTCATTTGTTCCTCAGGTAGTATTTACCACAGCATATGATGAATACGCCTTGAAAGCCTTCGAGGTTAACGCTTTTGATTATTTGTTGAAACCAATTGACAAAGACCGGTTGAAAGATTGTATTCATAAACTAAATGAAAATATACGAGAGGAGGAAGAAGAAATCGAAGATCACGAAGAAGAGGAAGATTCCACAAAGCGACTTGGTCCCAATGATCAAGTTTTTGTGAAAGATGGCGAAAAGTGTTGGTTTGTGCGGTTGAAAGATGTTAGTGCATTTGAGTCGGAGGGGAATTATGTGCGAGTTTATTTTGAGAAAAATAAACCCCTTATTTTGAAGTCATTAAACAATTTAGAGCAACGCCTAGACAGTAAGTCATTTTTTAGGGCGAACCGAAAGTTTATCATAAACTTAAATTGGATTGACAGTATGGAAAGTTGGTTTAATGGGGGATTGCGAGTGACTTTAACAGATGGGAAACAAATCGAAATTTCGAGAAGACAGGCAGCGAAATTAAAAGACAAAATGAGTCTTTAGATAAAGGGCCAATTGGAGCGTACCACAAACCCGCGATCCAATGGTGTTCCATCTTCTAAGAAGCGGGAAATAAGAATTTCGTTTTGCAGGTCTAAATAATCGGATATTTCTGAGTATAATTGGTCAAAACTCATACGTTCAAGTCGTTTGTTGAAAGGAAAGATCCAATCCTTACGATTGGGAACAATTGCATAGTATTGATTCTCCTGATGAATATCTTTCAACTGTTCGTGGTGCAACCACCAAGCATTCTTCAGAGGGTTTTCTGATGCTACATACTCTTTGAAGTGAAAGAATTCTGCTCCTTTTAAAAGTAACTGCGGGGTGAAATCTTTTTTCTGATGTTCAATGGGGATTAATCTATTGTAGTTTTCAATTAACCGTAACTGGTGGTTCAACAGTTTATTCCTCTTTTTAGAAAGATTGTCTTTTGTTGATGGGCCAATCCATTGATATTCCCCATCTATTTTGATCTTTAAAAAAAACTTTATTGCGAGTTCTAAGTGGATTCTATTTTTAGTTGAATTTTCTTGCAACAAATAGTCTATTTCCCCAACCGTTAGTTTACCGTCAATAAGTTGCAGGTTATGACCAAGTAATGAGTAGGTGGGACTATTTTGAAAATAGAAAGAAATTAACTCTTCCGCATATTTGCCGAGACGAATTTTTTCTAACCCTTGCTTGTAAGGCTCAATTTCGACGCTTTCAAACCAATTCCATAGTTCTTCGAAACGGTTGAATTCATGCAATTCAAAAAGTAGGGATTTCGGAAAAAAAGGTTTAAAAACAAAAGGAGAAGAGAGTAGCGCTAATAAATCGCGATGGAATTTGGATTCAATTTCATTGATTCGTTCAATTATAGAAATAAAGTTAGGGCCTGAATTCATGAAATAAATCTCAATTTTGTAAAATATTAAATTACCGAAAGCATATGTTAATTTCTAGAGAAAAGCGAAGAACAAATATTGTAGAATATTTACTGTATATGTATCAGATTGAAGATATTATTCGCTCTTTTAAGTTTGATATCGCACAAATTGATGCCAATGTTGTTCAGCGCTTTGACCAACCAACTGCCGTTAAATTAGAGATTAAGTTATGGTATGCTGATTTAATTGAGAAAATGCAACGTCAGCAAATTCAACGTTCTGGTCATTTGAAAGAATTGAAAGGAGAAATAGTAAAATTGCAAGAAGTACACGATCAATTACTTACTGCTTATCAAGATAAGAAATACATTGATTTGTACGAGACTGCGAGACCGTCATTAAAGGAGTTGGCAGTTAAATCTGTCGGGCAAGATTTAATTAATCAAGTAGATGTAGCAATTCATGGTGTTTATGGCTTTTTAGTCTTGCGCTTGAAGCAAAAGGAAATTGGCGAGCAAACACAGATTGCTATTACTCACATCACTTCTTTTTTAGCTCATTTGGCGTCACAATTTCACAAATTAGAATCTGGGAACCTAAAACTTCCAGAAACTCAAAAAAATTAAATCTTACACGATACCCGCATTAGAGGAGAGAGTCTTTTATTTAATTTTGATGGGCAAAATGAATGTTTTGTCTAAATTGAAACTCACTTTTGCAAATTTTGGCGGCCCAAAAAACCTCTTGGAACCGTTTGAGAAAGCTGTAGGTTCCGATGGAATTCCAATGAATTTATTCAACTTAGAATTTGAGTTTAAATCGTGGAAAGCCACTACGGCATATTCTCCAATAGGCAGAGAGTAGTGAATTCTTTGAATTTCAGTTTCATTTGCTTCTGTTACGGCAGAAACAGAACCTCTGAATTTTTTATAATTCTCATTTCCTTTCATTAGGCTGTAGAAAAGCAAGCCCTTTTGTTTTTTAACAGTGAAGTTGATTTTTAAATCTCGATGATTGATTTTGTATTTGTCATCCACAACAAAACTACTCGGTTCCATCATGTGATCGTTTAATTGGGTTACATTGAGGGTCACGTTAGTCTCTTCCAATGCAGGTGTAAGTAATTCTAAGTTCCAAGAAGAAGTGTATTTTTTCCAATACAATTGGTCATAGTTTATATCCATTGCAAAGGTCGTTGTAGAAGTGCTGAAGTTAATTCCCCTTAAGTTAATCTCTTTTACAGTCGGACTATCCTGCGTTTTGTAGTAAATAAATTGGTTTGGTAGGTCATAAACAATTGTCCAATAGGTTTTGTAATTGCCACGATCTTCGCTGCTTTCCTCTAAAATCGAAAACATTCCGTTTACCGATTTACTTTTCTGTGAGGCTGCTTTTGAGCTCAATTGGCAGAATCGGTCCGCTGACTCTCTCGATTCGAAATCAATGTTGTCTTTGTTGGCTCTGTAATAGTCCAATGACTCCAAATAATTACTGTTCGTAAGTACTTGAAACTCTTCTACTGTGTTGCTCACGACTGCTTTCCCATTTACAAAATCAACAACAAAAGACCTTCCGCCTCTGTCGGCAACCATGTAATGTAAGTTGGAATTTACGGGGTTGATGTTTAGGGAGTCAAGGTAAAGTTGAACTTCTGAAGCTGTTTTGTAATTGTCTAAATTGAATTGAATCCATTCTAATTCTGAAACGGTAGGTTGTCCACTTTCTTCATAATAGCTGTCAGCATACCACAGCATTTCAATTGCTAAACCACGCTCGTTCACACCGCCATAGGGAAATTCTTTCCCCACCTGGTTAAAGGTAATAGAACCAAACCTCGAAGTCCAACCAACTACATTTTCTTTGTCTAAGCCATAAGCGACTTTTTTAACGCCACGTTTATTTTGAAGAATAACACCTTCTCCGCCGTGCCAATCGAAATTTTTACCCAATAACATGTGACTCTGCTTGACAAATAAAGCAGAACATGCAAAAGCTAAGGTGCTAATGACTATGGTAAAAAATAGCGTGGTAAATAGTTTTTTCATGGATTTAATCGATTTGATGCCTTTTCACTTTTTACGTGCTAGTTAAACTGAAACATGGGACAAGTAGACTACCATGTAGGAAACTAAACAAATAACGGAATTGACATTCATTTTTAAAAATAACCGTTGTTTGTTAGACGGGCAAGGAAGTAAAAAGTAGCCTATGGACCAAAAACAAATTGCGCTGGTTATATCCCACCAATCAAAAGTTCCATTGGTTATACTTGTTAATTGAAAAAATTCCAATAGTATAGCTATAAAAACGGGTAGAATGGCTACGTGAATAAGCCGCTTTTGATTCCCAAAATATATTTTCTTTGAAGCGATGGTAACCGCGAGTACCCAAAGTCCTTCCGGAAGAGAGAAAATTAAAATTTGTGGTAAAATAATACTTTCAGAAATACTTGTTTTTAACTGAAAATAAACATCGCCTGAAAAAACAAATTGGAAGAGCTCATTTACCACCGTTTGTTCACTTCTGTAGAACAGGTAAACGAATAAGCTAAAAAGTAAGCTTAGTGCGAGGGTGATATGATTGAGACTAAGTTTTTTCAAAAATTAAAAGTTGGTAATTGTGTAGGATTCCAAATTTAAGCGCTTTCAATGGTTGAAAGGTCTTCAATGCTGTTAATTTTTCAAGAGGAAAAAATGAATGGAAGTGGAAAAGGTTGGCGATCGGTTGAGCTAATTTTTCAAAAACACTAAGAAGTCGGTTCGTTGAAAAATGGTTTAGAATAATAATTTTTCCTTTGGGATGGAGAGCATGGTAGGACGATTCTATGATTTCGTTTGCTTTTGAACCGGTACTTAGAACATGAGATAGAACCACTATGTCAAATTTTTGCTTGAGTTCAGAGAGGTTTACTCCATCCATTTTAATGAATTTGATTGAAGGAGAGTTATTCGTTTTCGCCTGTTGCAACATTTTCTCAGAAATGTCTATTCCCGTAACGCGCTTTGATTGGTAGTGCCTCACGTGCCTTCCATGGCCAACTCCAATTTCTAAAATACTGTGATTCGGATATTTATTCACCTCTTGAATGAGTTTATGTTTATGTCCTTTCAAGAAAAAATCAATCATAAAATACAGTGGAGAAATTGTATTGTAGAATTGTGTGGTTTTCATTTTGCGAAGGTAGTTTCAATCTTTTCAAATTACATAAATCTCAGCAGCGCTTTCAATACTTTTGTCAAGGAATAAAACGGATTCATTGGAAGAGCAAGAAAATAAACATACCGAGGCGAGAAGGCTTACCAAAGAAGAGCTTAAAGCAAGTTTAGAAGTGCTGAAGATCTTAGTAGCAAATAGCGATGACTTGTTGTTGTTAGAGGAACACGAGCGCATAGAGTTGCTAAAATCAGCGGGTATTTTGTCTCGTCCAGATCGAACGGAGCTTAAAAAAAGGAGGAAAGCCCTTAACAATCAGAGGAAACAATCAATTCGAGTAAAGGATAGGGCAGCAAGAGGCAAGACGGGAATAAGGGCGGCAAGAACTTCAGCTGTTTTTACTGCACCGGATCAATTGCTGCTGCCACAAGGAGAAGATCGAATGAATGGTGAGCGAATTTCTTCAGCGAGAAATTGCTATGTATGTAAGAAGGAATTTACCTTGCTACATCCATTTTATGACACCATGTGCCAGTCCTGTGGTGATTTAAACTATGAAAAACGCTTTCAAACGGCAGACTTAAATGGGCAAGTAGCGCTAATGACTGGCTCTCGTTTAAAGATTGGTTATCACGTTTCATTAATGATGCTTCGTGCCGGTGCAACTGTTATCGCTACAACTCGTTTCCCGGCAGATTCTGCAATTCGTTTTGCAAAAGAAAAGGATTATATGAAATGGTGCGACCGTTTGCACATTCATGGCCTTGATTTACGTCACACACCAAGTGTGGAGTTGTTCTGCTCTTACATTGAAGAAACGTATGATCGATTAGATATTTTAATCAACAACGCCGCACAAACTGTTCGCAGACCTCCGGGGTTTTATTCTCATATGATGGAGTTAGAAGAAGCTTCAATCGGCAGTCATTCCGCAGAAGTTCAATACTTATTGCGCAGTCATGAGAATTGCATTGCCAGAATTGAGGGGGCAACAGGTGTGGTAAAGGATACCGCCGCACTGGCTGTAAGTTGGAATGCAAAAGGACCTGGTATTGGGTTGCGAGCATCCGCTGCTTTATCGCAAATTCCTTACAGTTACGATGGAGCTGTTCAAGACAAAGAGGTTTTTCCGGAAGGAAAGCTTGATGTTGACTTGCAGCAGGTTGATTTACGCACAACCAATTCTTGGCGCTTAAAATTAGGTCAAGTGCCAACTCCTGAATTGTTAGAAGTTCAGTTGGTGAATTCTATCGCTCCTTTTGTGCTATGCAACCGACTATCATCTATGATGAAAAGGGACGACACGGGGCAAAAACACATTGTGAATGTAACGGCCATGGAGGGGAAGTTTTACCGTTTCAAAAAAGAGCCAAGACACCCACATACCAATATGGCAAAAGCAGCATTGAACATGCTAACGCATACTTCTGCAGGCGAATTGGCCAACTTTGGTATTTATATGAATGCGGTAGACACAGGTTGGGTAACAGACGAAGATCCTGCCCAAATTGCCAAGTACAAGGAAGAGGTGCATGATTTTCAACCACCACTGGATATTGTTGATGGAGCCGCCCGAGTGATGGATCCTATTTTTGATGGAATCAATCGGGGAGAACACTGGTGTGGAAAATTTTTGAAGGATTATTTTCCAATAGATTGGTGAAGTCTCTGTAGTTTGTAACCTTATAATTACGAATTAATTGCTATCGGGTTGTCTTAGGTTTAAAGTCTTAATTTTAGAATATTGGAAATTGTGCGACATAAAATGGTTTTTGAACTGAGAAGTTTTTTCCTTCTGACCCTAATTCTTGCATCTAGTTTTTCAAATTCTCAGACTAATCTTACGATTGATGCGTCCAACTCTCCATTTTATATCGTGGCAGATACAACAATTGAAAGAGGAGATACTTTACTGCTCTCAGCCGGAGCAGAACTTTTTATGGGAAATCACGTAAATGTGCAAGTGAAAGGGGTCTTGCGAATTAAAGGAGACCCGATGAATCGAGCGTATGTGAGACCAATAAACCCAGGAATTGGTTGGGGAGAATTTAAAATTTACATTCATGTGGATTCGTTACTTGTTGAAAATGCTTTCATTGAGGATGGTAGGTTTTTGAGCTTTGAGTCGGTGAATTATTTTAATAATGTGGAGTTTGTCAACAACCAAAACCTAGTTTGGAATGCAGCGATTTCCCGATTTATAAGAGGACAGTTACACATAGAAAACTGTAAAATATATGGCTCAAATAAAGGGGAAGGATTTTTAGTGCATTCGATAGAGAATCCTAGGGTCGTGCACTCTTACTTTAATGCGATACCTGATGCGATAGAATATCTAAATTGTAATAACGGGAGGATTAGTAACTGTCAATTTTTTGATATGATTGACGATGCAATTGATTTAAATCACTGCTACAAAACAGTAATCGATAGCAACCTCATTGTGAATGTTGGCAATCGAGGGATGGAGATTGGCAGCGAAAACAACGGCAGTTCTTTAGAAATAGAAGTATTCAGGAATGTGCTAGTAAACTGTGAAGAAGGAATAAATTTTAAAGAGGGCTCTACTGGGTCAATTCGAAATAATACCTTCTATAGAAATCAGAAAGCAATTACAATAGTAGCAGACGGTAGGCCAAACGCAGGAAGTTCAGTGGGTATAGTGAATTGTATTTTTGATGAAAACCAGATGGCAATCTACAAAGATGATTCGTCAACTTTTTCTGTTGATTATAGTTCTTCAAGCTCTCATTTGTTGATTGGGGAAGAGAATTTGTTTGCGTACCCTCGTTTCAATGATCCTGCGAATTTAGATTTTACCCTGCAGTCTCACTCCAAGTGTATTGACTCGGGTCAAAGAAATGGAGAAGTAGATGGTGATGGGACTTATTTAGATATGGGAGCCTTTTATTTCGATCAATCAGGCCTTGAGAAATATTCTGAAAAATTGACTTTGATGCCTAATCCTGCCACCTCTCTGCTTACTATATTAACGCAAGGGAACTTTGATAGAATTCAAATAGTAGATACCAAAGGGCAATTACAAAAAAACGTAAAATTTGTACCAAGTAATGGAGGAGGGAATTCTGTTGCAGATGTATCGAATTTAAAACGAGGATTATATGTTGTCATACTAATCGAAAAAAATAGTCAACTCCATCGAAAGTTTGTTAAATTATGATGGCTGTTAACCGAAATTACACGTTCGGTTTGATAAACTTTGGATTTTTTTTTGGGAGCTGATAGGCAAACTATGATTTTTCAGAAAGGTAGTTGGCTTTTCTTAAATCAATTTCAGAATCCATGTAATGAAAGTAATTCAGCTGCCACGCTTGCGTTTGGAAAGCTTGTTTGCTCTCCGCTTTATCCCAAGGGGGATAAACTCTAAATCCTCGTTTGCCTTCCTTTTCTTTTGTTGTAATAATTCCTCTTTCCGCTAATTCAGTTTTTGGAAATACAAATTGACCAATTTTATTATTGCTTTGGCACTTGATAATATAAAATTCAAAATCGTCGGTTAGCTCATGGGGTTGGGTAATTCCCATTTCGTTTCTTCGCCAAACACTCACAAACTGCCCCTTTTTTTTAGGAGTTGTTTTTGCTTCACGAAAAACTATTCCAACGTTATTCGCCATTTAATTGTTCTGCCAAATAATAGCCCATTGAAAAGCAAGCCTGTAGTAAATACCCCCCCGTTGGAGCATCCCAATCCAACATTTCCCCGATGCAATAAGAGTTTGGTTTTTTGGTGAATTCGAAGCTGGAGTTAATTTCTTTTAGGTCAATTCCTCCAACGGTAGAAATAGCCTCATCTAGATCAGCTATTCCATCCACTTGAACCGGAAAGTTTTTAATCTTTAGAGCTAAGGTTTCTTTGTTGAGGAATTCCTCTTTTGTTAAATAGCTTCTAATTAAGCCAATTTGTAAAGCACTTAGATTTAGTTCATTTTTCAAGCAATCGGTGCTGTTTTTGGCCTTGGTAGTTGTTAACTTTTCGGCCAATGTTTCTGCCGAAAAAGTAGGCTTAAAGTCAATAGTAATCTCTGCTTTGCCTTTTGATAGCTGTTTTCTAATTTCAGGACTTATTGCATAAATCGCATTGCCTTCTAATCCAAATTTGGTGAGAACAACTTCTCCTTTTTGAGTTTTATTGGAACAAGTAATGCTAATGTTTTTGAGTGGCTTTCCAACAAATTTATGCAACACTGCTTCTTTCCAGTTTATTTGAAAGGCACAATTACTTGCTTCAAATACATTTGTTTTAATGCCTTTTACCTCAAATTTATTCAACCAAGAACCGTCTGATCCGGTCACCTTCCAACTACCGCCACCTAAGGCAAAAACACAAAGATCTGGAGCTGCAACAGTTCCGTCACTAAAAAGTAACTCCTCTTCTTTGTTCCAACCTGTCCAGGTTTTTTCAAAGTGAAAATGAACTTCATTTAAAACAAGAGTCTTCTCAATTGCTCGGAGTACTTCAATAGGTTTAATCCCTTTTTTAGGGTAAATTCTATTGCTGCTTCCTACAAAAGTTGGTATTCCAATGCTTGCCATCCAAACTCGAAAATCATCTTTGGTAAAGGAGTGTAATGCAGTTTTTAAGAACGGTTCTGGAGAGTAACGCGAAATCATGTCGTTCATTGGTTCTCCATGAGTCAGATTAAACCCACCTTTTCCGGCCACTAAAAATTTGCGCCCTAAGGCTTTATTCTTTTCATAGAGCGAGATGTCGAATTTTTTAGCATCTAAAAATGAGGCAAAACTTAGAGCTGCTGCTCCACCGCCAATAATTGCAATTTTCTTTTTCATTGTGCCGAAGTTGGTTTAAATACGCTGATGTGAAAATCGCAGGTTACTTTTATGTTGTTGCAGTTGGCTACTTTTTCTTGTCCCTCTTTGCTTGTATTGTAATAGTAGGGGGTCATTTTATGCAATGCCTGTAGCGTTTCCGAACTTTTGATTTCAAGGTCGAAAGTAGTCCGTTTGGATAGATAATGGTCGAATAAATATGGCATTTCTTCAACTATTTTATGTTCATGGGGACGGAAGCTATCGTAAATGAGCTCTGCCAATTGTTTCATGTGATTTTCTGCAGGACTCACAACAATGAGGTAGCCATCATTTTTTAAAATTCGTTTGAATTCAGTTGGCTCTATAGGGGCAAAAACGGAAAGAATTACATCCATACTACTAGAGTCTATGGGCATGTTGTACACTGAGCTCACAAAGTATAAATTCTCTTTGTATTTTTTGGCGGCGCTTTTTACCGCGTATTTTGAAATGTCTGTTCCCAATACAACCGCCTTGTCGGTTACTTTTTTGAGGGAATGTTCAGAATAATACCCTTCTCCACAGCCGGAATCTAGCGCAGTGAAACTTTTTTTCCCAAAGCTCAATTCATCTTTTATTATGGTTTTTATACTGGCCACCAAGAGGTCATAATTGCCTCCTTCCAAAAATGCTCTGCGAGCTGCAATCATTAAGGCATTGTCCCCCGGTTCTTTGGACTTCTTTTTGTTTACGGGCAAGAGGTTCAAATAGCCCTCTTTAGAAACATCAAAGCAATGGTTCGATTCACAACGATAGGTTCGCGGCTCACTATTCGAAAGCGCTGCTTGGCAATAAGGACAGAGGAGTAAGGAGGTCATGAAAGACAATGTTTAAGATTGTAAGTTACTGCTAATACCCTGTAAGCTCTTGTTCCGTTTCGAAAACCTCTCGCACCGCGCTGTCGTAAGCTGCAATCGTATTTGCCTTTTTTATTTTCTTCACTACTTTTTTAGGGTTGTTAAATGTTTGGGCAAAATATTCCCAATAGTGCAGCATTTTCATGGTAATGTGTTTTGCCCCAGAAAGTGATTGTTCAAACTCTGAAAACAAAGTATCGTGAAATTTACTAAACACTTCTAATCGATTTTCAGGGTATTTCGTCTGTTGATTTTTAATCATATTTGGCAGAAAAGGGTCGGCAATTAAGCCTCTTCCTAGCATCCAATGATCAATGTTGGGAAAACGCGCTTGCATTTCATTAAAGCCCGCTACAGATGTAATGTCGCCGTTGTAATATATTTTGTGGTTGGTATTTTCCAGGCATCGTTGAAACGATTCTAAATCTACTCCTCCTTTGTATAACTGCTTCCCAATCCTTGCATGAATGGCAATGTTTTTTAACGGGTAATTTTCTAAAATTGGAAATACATCGAGAATTTCTTCGGGGTTGTCGTAACCCATTCTCATCTTCATGGAAATAATTAAATCCGTTTCAGAATGTACCCTGTCTAAGATTTGATCAATTTTGGCAGGCTGACAGATTAATCCGGAACCCATTCCTCTGTTGGTTACCATGGGGTAAGGGCAGCCTAAATTCCAATTCAGTTCGTTGTATCCTAGTGATTTGACATATTTACTTACAAATAAAAATTCTTCCGCATCGTTCGTCATAATTTGCGGGATTACGGTGAGTGTGTTGTTGTTTTTCAACAACAAGTCTCGGTCATACGCCGGTTTTATTACAAATTTGCCATTTAGCCGAATGTAAGGAGAGTAGAATGTATCAATTCCGCCAAAATATTTTTGAAATGCATTTCGAAAACGGAAATCTGTAAAGCCCTGAAGCGGCGAGGAAAGTAGCGTAATGCTCATTGGTAACAATACTATTTTGAGCCGCCAAGTTAACCTTTAGGATCGAATCCTTTAGAAGGAGATTAATTAATAGTTAATCGAATTTCTGTGCGCGTTGATTTAAAAATAAATGTGATTCTACCTCTCAAATTAGGGAGCAGACTTTCTTATTCAAAGTAGTTACGGTTAATTAGGAGAATGTTGGCGCTGTTTAATACTTCGAAACTAAAGCCAAATAATTTGAAAACCTTAGGCCTCATCTTATTTATGACCCTTAGCATGGCAACTTTTTCCCACAATAATTCCAAATGGGCACAAAAATAGCTCCAAGAACAACCACAATCACCGGACTTCCTTTAAATACATTCGTACGATAGGAGTTGTCGCAGTGCACAATTGTTTTATCTTTATTGATGGTGTGAAGGTGTTTATTGAATGGTTTGAAGACCTAGAAATTAGTGTAGAAGTAAATAATCGGGTAGAATTAATAGAGGGCCTTTCAAAGGTTCAGGCGGATGTTATTTTAATCGACGAGAAGATTCCTTTACCAGATGGTATTGAGGCTACTAAATTGGTCTTGGATAAATACGCAGAGTTGAAATTCCTGGTGCTGACCATGAACGACAGGAAGGAATATAGTTAGAAATTGTTGAAGTCATGTCTCGTGGTTATGTATTAAAGATTGCCGGGAAAGAATAACTCTAAGAAGTAATTAATGCTATTGTGAGAGGCAATAACCATGAAGGTGTAGCATTCATAATAAAGTATTTAAAAGAAAAATCGGTGACAAAATAGTTGTTCCACGTGGAGTTGACAAGTTGTAAAAAAGAAGTGCTGGAATTAGTAGCTCAAGACTTTGCAACCAATGAAATTGTCGAAAAATTATTTATGGCTACCATACCGTAGAATGACATCGGAAAAACTTACTTCGTAAATTATACGTTCGCGGCCTTGGTGGGTTGGTAAAATATGGAATAGGGTTTTCCTTAGCAGCTTAATTAGCTATTCTACAATTCTTAATTGAAAATAAATTCCATGTCCAATTAAAAATTTAAGATTTTGACCAAAAACTACATCTATAGTTTGGAATTCGGTGGTGGGGTTGAGGGTTATTTTTTCCTCGTTCTTAAGGAGTACTAATTCTTGTCGCAGCATGAGAGGAATTTCTTTCGCCCATTTATAGTGCAGCTGACCTTTTACTTTATCTAATTTTATTTCTAACTGTGGGGGCTTGGCTTCATCCAAATACCAATTTAACATCGGCGAGTAATCCTCTAAAAGTAATTCATTTAGTTTACTAACCATCTCTTCGCTGGATACATTTTGAGCGGAAAAATCAATTTGAATTTGTTTTAAGGCACTTAGAAATAGGTCGTCGTCATTCACTAGAACCCGAAGGGAATTCATCATTAATGCCCCTTTATCGTAAATGTCTTGGTCGGCACCGTTAGTCCAACTATTGTATACTACGCCGCATTGTTTGTGAATTGGAATGCTGTTGTACGTTGAACGCACCATTCTTTCCATTCGTTCGTAATACGCCTCTTTACCTGCAAAATTTTCTAAAAATAACGCTTCGGAGTACGTTGCCATCCCCTCGTGAATCCAGATGTCGCAATAGTCTTTTCCGGTAACGCTATTTCCCCACCATTCGTGCGCCAATTCGTGCACCAAGGTGGTATTAATGGTGTCTTTCCAATCTTTAGAATAGTCGTCTCCCATGGCAATGCAACTTTGGTGCTCCATGGCTGAAAAAGTTGACTCTACAAAACGACAACCGTCATTCCACCATGGGAATTCTCCAAACAGTTGCTCAAACTCTTTCATAATAATAGGAGCCTGATTGTAATATTCATTCGCGATTTCCTTGTGATAATCCATCACCAAGCACTCTATGTTGCGTTCAACACCGTTAATATCAGTATACCGTTTATTTAACTGTACAAAGTGTCCTGCATTGAAGGAAATATTATAAATGTTTATCGGATTTGTAACGAGGTGCTCAAAGGTCTTTTTGTTTTCTGCTTCCGTAATTCCAATCAATTGTCCATTTGCGGTTACGCTGAGGTTGGCAGGAACGGTTACAGCAATGGTTGTTGTGTCCGCCGGTTCGTTGCCTAATAAGATATTACAAGGCATCATAAAGTGTGGACCTACTCCTTCAGTGATAGAGGAAATCCAATGCCTTCCTTTATTGTCTTTTTTCCATTGAATGGGACCTTCTCCCATCAACTTAACTGGCTTTCCGTCGTATTGAATAAATAACGATATTCTTTTTCCCGCCTTCTGATTTTCTTTGAAACTCAGGTATAAAAAATCGCCTTTGTGTTTTATATTGAATGCTCCTTTTGCAGAAGATGATTTAATATTCATTCGCTTTTGAAGGTCAAATAAAAAGGTATCTTGCTCAACAGTTGGCGTAAAGCTAATGCGCATGGTACCTGCAATTCGTTGTTTGTCAGGAAAAATTTCTACCGCCCAATCGTATCTATTAACCTGATACGCTCGATGCGGATTATCATTGTTGCCGGCAAGTTTCTCTTTTTTGCTAAACTTCTTAAAGCCGTCTTTATTCAGGCTGTATTTTACAAATGGCTTCAGATAGCAAGAGCTTTGCCCTACAATAAACAGCAGCAATGTGATTTTTGCAATTGGGTTTTTCATAGCGCTTGACTCTTTAAATTGCGAATAAATCTTCCCAATCGAATGCGGTGGTGCCGTTGTAAAATAATAGGGTATAAATTCCCCACGATGTTGATGCCAAATAAAAAAATAGAAATGGCATACTGTCCTTTTAGTAGGGCCAGCACATTGGCAATAAATACCAATATCAATGCTCCCAAATGGCCAAATTCCGACTGATGGGTCTGATAAATAAAATTCTCTATGCCTGTTCGGGTGCCATTAAAGTACTTTTTCCTATTTTTTCTGCTTCCCCAAAAGAAGAGGAGTAGTAATTTTTTGAAACACGCCACTCCCAATCTGCGATACCACAATTGGAGTCTTTCTGTATTTTTTAACCGATAATAGGAGCTGCCGATTAGTTTACTAGTGGGATAAGCAAACCCTATAAAGGCAAAAATACCAGTGCCAAAAAGGGCAATACAAAAGGCCATCAATAATTCGCCCCCTAATGGCATGTTTGCAAACTCACCTAGCCATAAGCCAGCGACAATTGCATACAACTGGTATGCTAAAAAGGCGGAAGCAAAGGGGAGAAAAATTTTTTTCAAAGCAGCTACTTCTTTTTCTACTTTAAATACCTAAAATCATGTCCGTCTTTAATGTTCAGTAAGGTTTCGTAAATCAGTTTGATTACATCCTCAACATCGTCTTTGTGCGTCATTTCAACTGTAGTGTGCATGTATCGAATCGGCAATGAAATTAATGCTGAGGCAACACCACCCGTAGCATAAGCAAATGCATCGGTATCAGTTCCTGTTATTCTGCTGGCAGCGTAACGTTGAAATTTGATTTTGTTTTTTTCTGCTGTGTCAATAATTAATTCACGTAAATTGTTCTGTACGGCAGGGCCATACGCAATTACAGGGCCATCACCCGCAACAAAATCACCTTGTTCAATCTTATTAATCATTGGTGTTTGGGTATCGTGACAAACGTCGGTGACAATAGCAACGTCCGGTTTGATTCGTTCTACAATCATCTGCGCACCTCTCAAGCCCACTTCCTCTTGCACGGCATTGGTAATGTACAATCCAAAAGGTAATTTACTTTTGTTTTCTTTCAACATTCGTGCGACTTCGGCAATCATAAAACCGCCAATTCTGTTGTCCAATGCTCTGCCAACATAGTATTTTTTGTTGAGCACCATTAATTCATCTTCGTAGGTAATAACACAACCCACATGAATACCTAGTTTTTCAACCTCTTCCTTCGAGCTACACCCACAGTCTAAAAAGATGTTACTCATTTTCGGGGTATCTTCAGGTTTGCTTGCAGTAGCTCCTCTTGTATGAATTGCAGGCCACCCAAAAATGGCTTTTACAAAACCTTTTTTTGTATGAATGTTGACTCTTTTAGAAGGTGCAATCATGTGGTCAGATCCACCGTTTCTGCGAACATAAATAAACCCTTCTTTGGTAATGTAGTGCACGCACCAAGAAATTTCATCCGCATGTGCTTCAATTACAACCTTGTACTTCGCGTCAGGATTTATAACCGCAACAGCAGTGCCATAGGTATCAACAAAATGCTCGTCAACATAAGGTTTTATATAATCTAACCAAATCTTCTGACCTTCTGCTTCGTACCCAGTTGGCGAAGTATTGTTTAAGTATTTAAATAGAAACTTTTCTGCCTCTTTGTTGATGATTTTTTTCTGTTTTGCCATGTTGTTGTTTTCTTTCCTCCAAAGATAAGTGATAGGACTCAAATTTGGACGAAATCAACTTATTCTTTGTTTTTTTGTTGTTCTAAGTAACTATGGGTTTTTTAAATGACATGTTAGGTAATTTGCTTCCTGATCGAAAGGAAGCTGAGGTGGAAGAACCAGAGGTTATTCTTCGGGAAGCAATTGTGCCAACCAAAACTTTTGAAAGGAAGTATGGTGCATGGATGGAGAACGGCATGCAAAAAGGGCTGTTAGATTATTTGAAAGAATGCATGGCTGAGCGACAAGCTGACCCTGCAGCTGGAGTTAATTTGTACTTTCATACCTCTAAACATGCCAACGGATTTTATTTTCGATCAGAGAGTCCATGGGTAACTGAAGATTATCGTTTCTTAGTTCACTTAATTAGCCTAAAGTTAAAAGCACTGCGGTACGTTCAAAATCATGCGACAAGAGAGGTGGTGGAAGAGAAAGGAGAGCTAAAGACAAATGAGATTTACTTTTTTAAACCTTCGTTAAAATTCCGGAGAGAGACCCCGTACGAACAATTGTTTGGAAATGTATTTGTTGAGCACAGAATTATAGGGGACAGCACAGAGCTTATCAAAGTAATGGTGAACACCTACACCGACCATATTTATAAGAAACCTTACGATTTTGAGGACTTTTTAACCGAAATATGTCTAATTTAATGGCATGAATGATATTTCGAAAAAGAAGGTTCACTACCCAATTCAAGAGCCTCTGCGTCAATATTTAGAAGAGTATTCGAGAGAGATATCACTCCCAATTAAGTACGAAGATTTAAACCATTACGAAAATTCCGTTGCGTTATACGACGATGCAGGAAAAGACACCATGTGGGAAACTGTGTTTTACAGCCAAAGCGATATGTATGAAATTCATATTGCTCTAAGCAGTGTTTATGCCTTGTTAAAAACGGAAGGAGATACGGAAATTTTAGAACATTTGTACGTGAATCGGATTGATTATTGCCCTTTCGGAAATTCTAAACCATTTAGAATTAGTGTAACCAATCGGTTCAATGACAATTACGATTACTTTTACATTAAAACGGCAGATGCGTCTCGTGTATATGGGTTGGAATTGGAGCACATTCTTTCACCGAATAGAATCTCTTACATAGTAGACGGAAATACCATTGTTGAAGACCACATTGCCGGTATTCCCGGAGATGTTTTTATAAATAATTGGTTGACTGACCCTCAATTGAACAAGATTCGATTGGCCAAGGAATTTGTGAAGTTCAACGAGCGTTGCTTTGTGCGCCTTTTGGGTGATATGCGATCTTATAACTACGTGGTAGATGTTACTCCTGACTTTGATGCCGTGCAGTATAGAATTCGCGCCATTGACTTTGATCAGCAAACATACGAAGGCAACAAAACAATGTACTTACCACAATTTTTTAAAGACAACAACCCTATTGTAGATTTTGTAGCTAACTTGTTAGATCCTAAAACAATACGACAATATCAGAAAGAGGAACGCGTGTTAATTGCTAATCGGATTAAAGTATCTCGATATCGGTTAAAAGATTTGTCAGATTGTTTGGAAAATGACACCATTAGCTTGCCCGAGAAAATAAATCAATTAAAACATGAATTAGCAGAGCATTTTAGTGATGAGAGTTTCTTAGACTGTAACTCGATGGGAGATATTCTGAGAACCCGATTGTATAACTTAATGTACGATAACCGGTCTGTCTTGAAGGAAGGCGAACACCTGGGGTTTAAATTAATTTAGAATTTTAGCTGCTAAGACACTACTTAGTTTGAGGTAAGATTCTTGTGTCCAACCCGCAACATGGGGAGTAAGTACTATATTCTCAGCAGTGGCAAGGTATTGAAAGTCAGGAGGAAGGTCCTGCTTCTTTAACTCCTCAAACGAGGTTTTTTCATATTCCAACACATCCAAGCAAGCGCCGAGTACTTTACCTGATTTTAAGGCGTTTACTAATGCCTCTGTTTTTAAATTTTTGCCCCGAGCGGTATTAATAACGTAAATGTTTTTTTCAAATCGATTTAAAAACGAAGCGTCAATCATGTACGTAGTTTCTTCCGTTAGCGGAAGATGAATACTTAAGATATCTGTTTGCTTAAAAAACAGGTCTATGTTAACCTCAGTAACAAGTTCATTGGAAAAGTCCGTTTTGTATTTGTCAAAAGCAATGGTTTTTACTCCAAACCCTGCTAGTCGTTGAGCTAAGGCTTGTCCCATAAAACCGTAGCCTAAAATACCAACGGTCTTCCCTTTTAGCTCCAGCCCTCGGTTTTTCTCTCGATTCCATTGTGCATTTCGCACTTCGGTATCTGAACGTTTGAGCTGATTGAATAAGCTTAAGATCATGCCAAGACAGTGCTCTGCAACAGCGTCTCGATTTCCTTCCGGTGAGTTATAGAGTTGAATGTTTTTTTTGTTCGCAAGTTGAGCATCAATATTCTCCATGCCAGCGCCCGAACGGGCAATCCATTTTAGTTGAGTTGACCTTTCAAAAACCTCTTTGTCAAATTTGAACTTCGAGCGGATAACTGCACCTACATAATTTGGAAGAATGCTAAGAATTTCGTCACGATTGAGGTTATTTCTCCAATGACACTCGTAACCGTTTTGTTCTAGTCTTTCAAATAGAATAGGGTGGACCGAATCGATAAAAATTACTTTGGGTTTCATCTGTTCAAGTTTAACGGTTCGATTTACAACCAAATGTACATCAAGTGACCAATGCCAAAGTAGATAAATAGACCTACAATATCATTCATGGTTGTGATAAAGGGGCCTGTAGCCAATGCTGGGTCAATGTTGTATTTGTCTAGCATAAGTGGAACAAAGGTGCCAAATAAGCCTGCAAAAATGATAACGAGAACCAATGCCACACTTACCGTTGCAGCTAATTCATTGCTATCTTTATACACTAAGGTGTAAATAAAAATAAGAATGCTACACACCACTCCGTTCAACAAGGCTACCAAAAACTCTTTTCCTAATCGTTGAAGAAGGTTATCAAATCCCAAGCTGTTGTTGGCTAAGCCCTGCACAATAATTGCGGAAGATTGCACCCCTACATTTCCGCCCATCGCTGCAATAAGTGGAATAAATAGGGCCATCTCAGGGTAAATTTGAAGTGTATCTTCATATTGGCCAATGACCAAAGCACCTAAAATACCCCCCAATAGACCAACTAATAGCCAGGGTAAGCGGGCCCGTGTTAATACTCGAACACTGTCGGAGGAGTCAACACTTTCCGAAATACCGGAAGCCATTTGGTAATCCTTATCTGCCTCTTCTTTTATGACATCTACAACGTCATCAATGGTAATTCGTCCAATTAATCGATTTAACTCATCCACCACAGGTAGCACCACTAAGTCGTACTTTTCCATTATGGAAGCAATTTCATCTGATTTTTCATAGGCTTTCACTGAACGAACCTCTTCAAAATAGAGATCTTTCACAGTGGCGCCATTTGGCGCCAATAAAAGCTTTTTTAAACTCAGCGTTCCGATGAGTTTATTGAAGTTGTCAACTACATAAATGGTATATACATCTTCAATGTCTTCTGCTTGCTTGCGCATTTCTCGTAAACACTGAATGAGTGTCCAATTGATACGAACTTTTATGAGTTCTTTTGCCATTAATCCACCGGCAGAGTCTTCTGGGTAAAGTAATAGGTCAACAATATCACTTGCTAAATCCGAATCTGTGATAGCAGAAATTACTTCATCCTTCTTTTCATCCGAAAGCTCCGCCATAATATCTGCGGCGTCATCAGAATCCATGTTATCGATGAAGTTTTCTGCAATTTGTTTCGGCGTGAGGTTTCGCAGTAGCTTTTCTCGAACGTCTTCTTCAAGTTCAATTAAAACATCCGTTGCTACTTCATCATCCAAGCATTGATAGAGCAGTGCTACTTCGTCGGTCGTTAGCTCATCGCTAATGTCTGCAATATCCGCCGGGTGAAGTTTGTTTACCTCGTGCAATAGGTCTGCTGTAAGATCGCCTTGCAGGCAATTTTTTAATTCAGAGATATATTCTTTGGTTAATTCAAACTGCATATAAAAACTTTTTAGACAACTTCAAATGTATTAAATATTGGTATCCGAAAATTACAGTTTTAATGACTCAATGTATTTTAACTGGTGTTTGATTTTTTCAACGGATAGCTGCATTGGTGTGTCAATTGTGTTGTTCTTGGCACAAGCACCTCGGAGGTGTTTCATCCGGATAACAAGCACCTCATCGCGGCTAACTGTATAAACAGCATAAATAGCGACAATTACATTGTCACCTACTATTACCGTAACGGGTTTAATAGTAGTTTCATAAGATGAATTAAAAGAGCCATAAACCTACAGACACTGCTATTAAAAATGATTCCTTAAGTTCTAGTTCAGCAGGTATTGCCCCAAAAGAGGCACAATCCTTTGGTGTGCTTGCAATTTTTTTAGTTGTCATTAGAATTCTTCTTTGCTTTATTTTGCGCAATGATAGTCTTCTTTACCCCTCCAGTCTTTGTTGAGGGTTCAGCAGCTAAATACTCTTCTTCACAACTGGAGAAAGGTTACATTAGAGACAGCGTAACAATGGGTATTAAATTAGTTTGTTATTGAGGCACTAATTTAATTCTGAATTACTAATCATGTTAGTTAGCTCTATGAACTCTTGAACACTCAATTGTTCTGGGCGCTTGTTGAATACATCCATAGCTTTCAAGTCATCTGTTAAAAACTGCTTCAACGAGTTTCGCATGGTTTTTCTCCGTTGGTTGAAAGATACCTTTACAAGTTGCTTGAATAGTTTCTCGTCGCAGGGAAGCTTTTTTACATTGTTTCTTTTCAAACGTATAACAGCAGATTTTACCTTTGGTGGCGGATCGAAAACATCTTCGTGCACGGTAAATAAATAGTCGATGTTGAAATAAGCTTGTAACAGAATAGAAGTAATGCCGTATACTTTGGAGCCTTCTTTCGAAGCAATTCTTTGCGCCACTTCTTTCTGAAACATTCCAACTACCTCTGAGCATTGGTCTTTGTACTCTAAAGCTTTGAAAAGTATTTGAGTTGAAATATTGTATGGGAAGTTTCCCAATATGCCAAACGGCTCGTCACCATAGATTGTTTTTAAATCAAGGGCTAAAAAATCTCCATCAATTAATTGGTCGTTGTCAATCCAATCTTCTTTTTTGAGGTATTCGATTGACTCGGTATCTATGTCAATTACGGTTAGTTTTAGGTCTTCTCGTTTTTGAATAAACTTTGTAAGCACACCCATTCCGGCGCCAACTTCTAAAACATTTTTCAGTTTCCCATCTTCGTTAAAAGCGTCAACAGTTGCTTTTGCGATGCTGAGGTCAATTAAAAAATGTTGGCCTAATTGCTTTTTTGCTCTTACCCTTTTACCCATTAGGCGAATTCTAATAACGTTCTAAATGCGGCAAATTTACCATCGTAGCGGTCTAAGTGTTCTTTTTGTAAAGCAGGGGCTTTCTGCACTTGGTATTGGTGCAATTCGGCCATACTAGCGCAGGTATATTGAATGTTGTAGCTAATGCCTTCTTCGTCCTCTTGTCGCGAAATAACCTTCAGCAGGCGGTGCTCACTAAAATAGCCCGTTGCCATAACGTCAGGAATGTGCTTGTTCTTCATCCAAGCCAACCAATCCTCATGAATAGAATTTTCAATGTTTACTGTTACGCTATAAACTATCATAATCTTAATTAATTTCTTCCTCTAATTTGTCTCCCCTCAATGCTCTAAATCGCTTTCGGGCTTCCACTACAAACAGGCTAGACGGGTATGTGGTTAGCAATGATTTAAATAGCTCCATTGCTTTTTCTTTATTCTTAAATTCTTCTTCCTCCAATTTGGCTAAGGCGAATAATGCATCGTCTCCCAGTAAATCTTCAGCAAATCCTGCAATTAGCTCTTTTAAAAAACCTACTGCCTCAGTATATTCTCTTTTCTGCATGGACATCTTATATTTTGTAAATAAAATATCGTCTTGCAAGGTGGTAAATGGAAAATATTTTGGAATGGAGTCTAAGATAACCGTTGCTTTTTCAAAGTCTTTTTTAAAAATGAGCAGATCTGCAATGGCAAACATCTGCAAGGGCTCTATGATACTGTCTCTGCCAACGTTGTCAGTTATCAGTAACGACAAATCCATGGCGTCGTTGGAGATAAGTTTTGAGGTAGAACCTTTCAACACATCCAACTGTGCTTGTGCCCAATAGAAATCTCCCGTATAAAAAGCAACCTTAGCATTTTTGTATTTAGCTACCTCTCCCAATCTATCGTATTTGAATTCTTTTTCTACTTGAGAATACAGTAAAGAAGCTTCCCATATTTCGTCATTCAAAAGATACAAATCTGCTAATTCTATCTTTGTTTCGGCTTTTGTTTGAGTGCTAATGCCTTGCATGTTAATTACCTCAGTTAGCATTTCGATACCCGATGGAATGCTATCTAGATAGTAGGCTTTTACCTGAGCCAGACCTCTAATCAGCGGAATTGTTAAGGCGCTTTTTCCTACTTCAGCAATAGTGGATTGGTAAGCGATGGTTAAGTTTTGAAGGTCTTCATTTGAATAATCTTTTTTATCTAAAACTTTTTTCTTTAGCACTTCTACTAGATTCATCTTAGACTGCAAGAAGTAAGGAGAGTCTTGCAATCCGATCACATAGTTAAATGAATTTTCGGCTGTGGAAAGGTAATTGTTTGAAAACGCGAGGGTGCCTAGTTCATACAGTCTTTTACCCTGTTCGCCATTTTTGCGGTCCAATGCTTTTACTTGAATAAAAGCCCCGGTAAAATTTTTATCTTGAATGTATAACCAGATTAACATTTCAGCAAAAACTTCCTGGTTGGGTTCCTTCTGAATTTTACGCAATAAAGTTTCTTTTAACTTATCTTTTTGTATTCCTTCTGGATCGGGGTTTAATAGTCTGGCAAATAGGTTCTGAATGGTCTGTAAATAGCTTCTATTTCCTCCTAAGATGGTAAGGTATTCTTCTATCATTTCATCTGTCCTCCCAAGTCTAGAGTAGGTGTTGGCAAGTTCGAATTGGAACAGTCGATCGTTCCTAAAAGCTTTCCTTGCTCCTAAATAAACCTCTTCGGAATACGAATAGTAGTTGTATTTGTTAAACTGGTTTGCAATAACACTGGTCATTCTGCTATCCTCTAAGGCAACATCAACGGCTTTCTTGAAACTTTTATCCGCATCTTTTTCAAGTTTTTGAATGACGTCAATGTGGCCTTTATCCACTAAAAATTCGGCTCGTTGAGGGAATTGTCTTATTCTTCTTTTTACCATTTTTTCGGCTGACTTATAATCCTTTTCGGCAAGGTATAGGTCGTATAAATCGTAATAGTAACTATTAGAGTTAGATTGCTTTAGTAGCTCCTCGTAATAGGTTATTGCTTTCGCATTTTCGCCAATGTTTTTCGCTTGCTTTGCTAAGGCAGCGATGGTCCGAAGATCGTTTGTTTGCGCCAAACTTGCACTGCTGGAAAACAGTAATAGTGAAAAAAGAAAGAGCGTAAACGCCTTATTCATTTAGAGTTGATTTGTAGGCCGTAATTACTGAATCAATCTCTTCTACCAAACGATGGTAGGATGTCCTTCCTCTTTCTAGAGCCCCTGTCAATTGACTTGTTGCCATGGTCAGTTCGTCATAATTCTCTTTTTCTAAGGCATAATATCGTTCAAATTGCTTTTCTTCTACCAAACGTTTAGAAACGTCGTGGTTTAAGTCGACCATTTGTTGGTTTAGAATATTCGCTTCGTTTTTTATAGTGAAATATTCTCCTCGAATAAAGCCCATTTCTTTTCTCAGTTGAATAAATGCATCTAATTTAAAAATCGTTTCTGGCGCTAATGTATCCGCCATCTCACTCTGAATGAAATTCTTTCTTTGAAAAAAGTTATCAGTTAGCTGAGTGAGTTCGGCGCTATCTAAGGCATTTAGAAGCTGGGCAACAGAATCAACATTACTCGTTAGTTGCTGTAAACTTTCTTGCTGAGTTGAGTTTATTTTTGGACCACAAGCGACAAAAAACGAACTAATTACGAAGAGAATAAGAAGACTTTTTTTCATGCTAATCAATTTTATCAAACTTAGTGTAAGCTACTAATACTTCCGGAATTTTAATTCCATCTACAACTTGGTTGTTTTCTAGAAGGGCCGCCATTATTCTTGGTAACGCTAAAGCACTGCCATTTAACGTATGCGCTAATTCCGTTTTGCCGTCTTCATTTTTAAAACGCAACTTCAACCGGTTGGCCTGAAAAGCTTCAAAGTTCGATACCGAACTTACTTCCAGCCATCGGTCTTGTGCAGCAGAATACACTTCAAAATCATAGGTAAGGGCAGAAGTGAAGCCTAGGTCACCTCCACAAAGTAATGTGATTCTATAGTGCAACCCTAGCTTTTCTAAAATAGAAGCTACGTGTTTTATCATGTCGTCGAGTGCTTCATACGATTTACTTGGGTGTTGGATTTGCACAATTTCTACTTTGTCAAATTGGTGCAACCTATTTAATCCCCTAACATCTTTTCCGTAAGAACCTGCTTCTCTTCTAAAACAAGGAGTGTAACCGCTATTTTTAATTGGGAAATCACTTTCCTTCACAATTACATCACGGTAGATGTTTGTAATTGGAACTTCTGCAGTAGGAATTAAATATAAATCATCTTCCCCTACATGGTACATCTGTCCCTCCTTATCAGGAAGTTGCCCCGTTCCATAACCCGAAGCTTCATTAACTAAGTGCGGTGGAATAACTTCACTATAACCGGCATTCTCAGCTTCATCTAAAAAGAAGTTGATTAAAGCACGTTGGAGTTTAGCTCCTTTTCCCATGTAGACGGGAAAGCCAGCTCCGGCTATTTTAACACCTACTTCAAAATCAATTAAACCATATTTTTTTGCTAAATCCCAGTGAGGAACAGCGTCAAAATCGAAAGTACAAGCTTCACCATGTTCTGACAGAACTTGATTGTCAGCGTCAGAATTCCCCTTTGGTACCATCTCATTTGGTACGTTTGGCAGCTGATACAGTAAGTTAATTTGAGCTTCTTCAATTTCTTGAAGTTTGATTTTCTCCTCAGAACTTTTCTCTTTCAGCGATTTCGTTTTCGCCTTTAGTTCATTGGCTTCTGCAGCTTTTCCACTTTGGTATAAATCTCCAATTTGTTTGGCCAGTCGATTTCCCTCTGCCAAATCATTGTCCATAGACTGTTGAGCAGCTTTTCGCTGGTCGTCTAGCACTAAGATTTGATCAATAGTCTCAGTAAGGTCAAGGTTTCTTTTTGTAAAACGCTCTATTACTAAATCTCTGTTTTCTTTAAGGTAAGGAATTTGTAACATTCTAATAGTTTATTCAGCCTGCAAAGGTAACATAGTTTGAACAATTCGTTTAATTCCGATAAGGCTTATTTGTGGAAAACAAAATGAGTTATAATTCTGTAAGCGTGTAATTTAGTAAATTGAAAAGAAAAAGGCTGTGAATTGAATAATAAGCTGTTTCACAACAATGGCATCGTTAACGGTTACTAGCATGTGCCGGTGCATACTTGATTTATAGCTATTGGTTGTCATACGGACGTACTCAAACTTTCAAATTCCTTTTCTTAACTAAGCGAGCCGTTTGAATTGAAAGTTTGCAGGGCAATGTTCTGACCAATAAAAACGCAGGCAAGCCATCCGAAGGTTTCTTAAAAGACAAATTAGTATAAAATTCTTTGTCTTTACTCTTAGTTATGGTTTCCAATGTTGAAATTAAAAGAACTAAAAACTTAATTATTTCCCTCCGTTTGCTCTCAAATCTGCCACGCATTGAGCATCTAAATCAGGCATAGGAGCATTCATTATGTTATTGAAAAAACTTCCTGTTTCAATTGCATAATACATCAAGCAAGCTTCAACATCGCAGTGTTTTAAATGCGCACCGTCTTCGTGTGAAGATTGCAAAGGGGCCCCTAAATTTACCAAGCCTAAAATGTGTCCAAATTCATGTTTCAACACTCCTTCCTCAACTCTAGTCCTACTTGGTTGGCCTAATCCACCTGTGTTATCTACTATTGTTTTTTGAAAAAGGGCCATTGAGTTAGCATTGAATGCTACTCCCAGAGTAATCGAATTTCCGGCGTCTTGGTCGTAACTCCCATTTGCAAAAAAGAAGAAAGCAGTGGACTTGTCGGTTGAACTGGAAGCTGTTTTGTAGGCGACTTCAATTTCTCTGATAGCTCCTATTGAATAAGTAGATCTATTTTGATCGGGAATAACGGTATAGGTGAAGGAGATGGAATTTTTATTTAACCTCCTTTGTAAAAATTGCTTTAAGCTATCTAGCGCAATTGGTGTAGGCTTTACATTTGGTTCATGTGCCAGTTGGATTTCCAGAGTTTTAAACCGATTATTGGATAAGAAAAAATTGGAAAAATCACCCACATTAGTTGAACTACCTGATGGTGTTGCAGCAAATGGTTCCCCATCAGACGAGTCGTCATCTGAGTTGGAACAAGCCAACGTAAATAAAAGAAGAGCTGGAAGTAAAAATTTAAATTTTTTCATGTCGTTTGGTCCTTTTTTAAGTTTCGATTTAGGCAAAGTTTAATTTTAGAGTCAAAGCAGAACGTCCGTGAATGACCCTATAAATGATTCATTGGGCAGGTGAATCACTTGTATTCCCTAACAAGTTTAACCATTTGAATCTTCGCCTTAGCGAAATCAGGTACCTAAGAACGTAGAAAGGGAAAAACTGTTTTTAACTGTCGAAAAAGTTTCAACAGCTCAGTATAGAAAATGCGTTTACTCCTTTAGTTTTGCTCGAAGTTGTTCTACGTTGGAATAAAAACAAAACAAATTGGTAAAGGACTGAATTCACTTGAAGCTAATCTTTGCTGTAACTCCATAGCTCAAATAAGAAAACGCTAAATGAATGGTTGAAAGTATGCGCTGTGATTCGGCAAAGAAAGAGTAGTTCCAAAACAAAACCCTAGCCCACAATCTATTTAAAATAGAAGTAAGCTAGGGTTTAATACGTTTAAAAAATCTGAATTACGCTTCAGCGACAAGCTTCACGTGAACAAATGATTTTTTGTTTGCTCTTTGTTGAAAAGTAACGATACCGTCTTTTAAAGCATATAGTGTATGGTCTTTTCCCATTCCTACATTTTCACCTGGGTGATGCTTCGTACCTCTTTGACGAATAATGATGTTGCCTGCAATGGCGCCTTGGCCACCAAAGATTTTCACACCTAGTCGTTTACTTTCCGAATCTCTACCGTTTTTAGAACTACCGGCTCCTTTTTTATGTGCCATGATCTATGAGTTTTTTCTGTTTATATAAAATCAATACAGTCTTTTGTCTGTATGATTATTTATCCTCTTTCTTGTCTGCCTCTTTCTTAGGAGCGGCTTTTTTTGCAGCTGGCTTTGCTTTAGCAGGAGCTTTCTTAGCTTCAGCCTTTGGAGCTTCATCTTTCTTTGCAACTGCTTTTGGAGCTTTAGCTTCAGTTGATTTTTCCACTTCTTTCTCAGGAGCTTCTTCAACTTTCTTAGCTTCAACTTTCTTAGGGGCTACTTTTTTAGCAGTTCCTTTTCCAAAACCTGTAATTTCTACTTTCGTCAAATATTGACGATGGCCATTTCTCGTTTTATAGCCTTTTCTTCTTTTCTTTTTGAAGACGATTACTTTATCGCCTTTCAGGTGTTCCAAGATTTTTCCTGAAACAGTGATACCTTCTACAGCCGGGGCGCCAACTTCAATCTTATCTCCGTCTGCGGTTAAAAGAACATTGTCAAAAGTAACTTTTGACCCTTCTTCTTCTTCCAAACGATGAACAAATATTTGTTGATCTTTTTCTACCTTGTATTGTTGCCCTGCTATCTCTACAATTGCGTACATGCGGTAAGGGTTTAATTTAAAATCCCAAAAATGGGAGGGCAAATTTAGTAAAAGCCTTTCATAACGGCAACATCTATTTGCTACTTTTTAGAGTTGAGCTTATTAATTAATTCTTTTCGCTCTAACTGGTTGTCCTTGTTGACAATATAAATGCCCGTTAAGATGATTGCAATGCACACAAATTGGAGAGTTTGAATGTTTTCTCCATCTATTATTCCCCAAAAAATGGCAAAAACAGGAATGATGTAGGTAACAGAGGAGGAAAATACTGCGGATACCTTCTTGATAAGCATGTTGAACAATATTACGGCTATGGCAGTTCCAAACACCGCTAAGAGCACAATGTAAAATAGGTTTAATCCGGCAGTATCATCTGTTTTTAAAACGTCAACAAAATCAGTGTTTAATAAATGGATTGCTGCAAAGGGGCCAGTAAATAAAAATCCGAAAGAAGTAATGTTAACAGCCCCAACTTCCGATAAAAATGTTTTAATAAAATTGATGTTCGTCGCATACATTATGGTTGCCATTACTACAAGGCTTGCGTAGGCTAAATTTCCTTCTTCAACATTTAAATTTCCCGAAGAGAAAATGAGACCTATTGCACCGATGAGCCCCAAAACTACCCCTGCAATTTTCATCCATCGGAAACCTAACTGAAAAAAAAGCAGCCCTATTACAACGGTGAAAAGTGGGACGAGAGAATTTAGCATTCCAGTTAATGAACTGCTAATTTGAGTTTGCGCTAATGGGAAAAGGTAGGCAGGAACGCCACTTCCCAATAAGCCCGCAATGCAAATTCTCCACCATTGATTTTTTTTAATTTCTTTGAAGTTTCGGAATAAAATTGGTGAAATAAATAGAGTGGAAATTACAATTCGCAAGGAGGCCACCTGATCCCAACTAAAAGAGAGAAGTCCTTTCTTCATTAAAATGAATGAACTTCCCCAAATGAATGCTAGGAAGATAAGAAGGGTCCATTGAATTGCAGGTTTGTCGAGATTGGGCATTTATCGTGGTTAGGTGGTAAAAGTAGTTTCTTAAAAAGAAACATACGTTATTTGGGAATATTTAGCTTCTTAAATGAACAGTAATAGCGCTTTTAGGGTTAAATTTGTTCAAAATGACACCGCTATGAAAAAGTTACTCCTCTTCTCGTTCTCTTTCGCTGTTTTATTCACTTCTTGTGAAAATTCCAAAACTTCATCCACTGAAGCGGAAATAATTAAAATTACCACTCCTGAAAAAAAGGCAGAAAAAGAAGTTTTAGCTGAGAATAAAGTGGAGGTTAAAATGGAAGTAGAAGGCATGACTTGCGCTATGGGGTGTGCCAAATACATTGAAGATAAGGTAGGAGGAATGGGAGGGATTATTGCTTCCACCGTCAATTTTGAGGAAAAAATGGCAACCTTTGAATTTGATAAAACTCAAACTTCACCTGAAGATATTCAGCAATTTATTAATGACATTCACGAAGGTCAATACAAAGCAAAAATTGCTACCTCTGACTCAAACGTAGAAATTAAAGATAATAGCACTACCGATGATGAAGGAGTTACAGTTGCTGCTAGACAACGAATTAATGTTTCATTCCCTCAATTGTTCACCTATTTTATAAGTAAAATTAGATAAGTCTTTTAGGTAAATTAAAAGGGACTTAGTCAAAAAACATACTATGGAAAACCATTCTCAAACCCTTGAGAACAACCAACTCCAAACCTCTTCCCAGAAAAATAACAAAGCAATTATTGTATGGTTGCTCAGCGGTTGTATGCTCATTTTTATAATGGTAGCCATTGGCGGATTAACGCGTCTGACACATTCTGGCCTTTCTATGGTAGAATGGAATCTCTTTGGCAGCAACCCGCCTGGTTCGCAAACCGATTGGGAAATACTATTTAATAAGTACAAGCAATATCCAGAATATCAATTGGTAAATTTTAACTTTTCCATAGAAGAGTTCAAATCCATTTTTTATTGGGAGTATGGGCATCGAATGTTCGGCAGACTGATTGGACTTGTATTTATTTTTCCATTTTTTTGGTTCTGGTATCGAAAAAAGATAAGTAAACCGCTTATGCCTAAACTAGTAGTTCTTCTTTTTATGGGAGGGTTTCAGGGACTGTTAGGTTGGTATATGGTAAAAAGTGGGCTAAAAGCGAATCCGGATGTTAGTCACTACCGATTGGCCATGCATTTAACGACTGCATTTTTAACCTTTGCCTATACTTTTTGGGTAGCGCTTGGTTTGATTTATCCGAATTCAAAAAACGGAAATACTCATTCTTTGAAAAAAGGATTTCAAGCGCTGCTTCCTTTGGTAGTAGTGCAAATAATATGGGGAGCTTATGTGGCAGGGCTAAATGCAGGTAAGGTTTATACTAGTTGGCCAAAAATGGGTGAGCAGTGGATTGCAGATGGAGTAACGGCAATGAAACCATGGTATTTGAACTTTGTGGAAGGTTTGGCAGGAGTCCAGTTCATTCACCGCTATTTGGCGTATGCAGTTGTCGCACTCATCTTGTTCCTATTTTGGAAAGCTAAAAAAGGACAATTATCTTCTTCTCAAAAATGGGGCGTGAATTCTTTGGTTATTGCTGTTAGCATACAGTTTGTTTTAGGAATCGTTACCCTATTGTATGCTGTTCCGGTTAGTTTAGGATTGCTACATCAATTGGGTGCCTTTCTGCTGTTAGGAACGGTTGTTTTTAGTTTACATCGATTTAGGCTAACGAATTAGTAATCATTGTATTTACTCGATTGAAGACAGGGTAGTATATGCCTGCGGTGACCTTTGCACTTGATCGGACTGTTTCTTACGCTGCGCTTGCGCATTATAGGAACTCCCTTCTTGGTAGCTGAAGGCCCATATTATTTACAAGAGAGAACCCTGCAATCTTTTTTTATTGGCCAATGGGAACTTTTAAGTCGGAAGTTGAGTAGATTTCAATTTTTACAGCATACTTCGGCAAGCTCAGTGCCAACGAAATAAACTTGTGCTGAGCCGTGTCGAAGTGATGCTTCTCCTCTAAATTCTTATTTCTTCTGAATTTTAAACAGTAAACCTTCGGGTGGATGATCTCTGCACAAGTTCAAAGCATTCCAACTTCACTAAGGTTCTACCTTATTCTTCTGGGAATGAATTCGAGGGAATTCTCAAAAGGTGTTTAGAAGGATTTAATAAGCAGGGGAGAGATTTATTAAGGCGATTTTCTATTTGACCCAACTTAACGTTTCAATTAAATTCTGAATGTCTTGTTCAATGAACGTTTGCACTGGTGCGATAGAATCAAAATTTGGAACTACATTAAAATAGAGGGCTCCTCTAACAAAGTGGTTTGTGCTATCGGTTAAATAAAACTGCGAGCCTGAGGCTGTATTTCCATCCAGGGTATAAAATACGCCAAACACTCGTTTGTCTTCTTTGTAAATAGATATTTCAGAAATGTCTTGTGCCTTTTCTAAGTGTTTGTATACAAGTGATCTAGAGTCGTTTAATAAGGTAGGGAGGTTGCTGTCGACCTTGATGTAGCTCATGTGAACGCGAGCACCAAATTTTAAAAAATCGACATTTAAAAAGCGGCTATCTTCCTTGGTTCGTTGCAAGTTGACCCTGGCATATTGAGGCAATTCAAATTGGAAAGGAAAAGGCAAACTATCTACTATTCTGTATTCTTTCTGAGGCAAGTCTATTCTATAATAGCCGGTTGGTTTTGGAACTTGAGCATCTTTACAGGCAACTAAAATTAGAAAAATGAAGGGAAATAAAAGCTTTTTCATGTTAGGCCTCGATGTTGTGTCTTGGTAAGGTAAGCTTAATGCGTTTTACTTTTCTTTTATCTGCAGCTTCGATGGTTATTTGATATTCGTTGAAACGCAGCTTCTCATTTTTCTTTGGAATTTTTCCAAAGAGTTCTAAAACAAAACCTGCCATTGTTTCGGACTCTCCTTTCTCTGCTTCAAAATCTTCTCCGTCAATATTTAAAACGCGATACATATCGTTTAGAGGTGTTTTTCCTTCAAAAATATAATTGTGCTCATCCAACTTGGAATATACTAAATCTTCATCATCAAATTCATCGGAAATCTCACCTACGATTTCCTCAAGTATATCTTCTAAACTTATAATTCCTGAGCTACCACCGTACTCGTCAACCACAATGGCTAAGTGAGTTTTTTTAGTTTGAAACTCTTTTAAAAGGTCGTCTATTTTTTTATTTTCTGGAACAAAAAATGGCTTTCTAATAATTTCAATCCATTTAAACTCATCTTTGCTCAAATGCGGAAGAACGTCTTTAATGTAGAGAACACCCAATATGTTATCGAAAGATTCCCGATGAACCGGGATTCTTGAAAAGCCGGCTTCTAAAATCGTTTCAATCACTTCAGCGAAGTTCATCTTCTCGTCCAAGCTAACAACATCAACCCTAGATGTCATCACCTGCTTTACATCTGTGTTGCCAAATTTTACTATTCCTTCAAGAATTTTTTGCTCTTCGTCTTTGCCATTTTCGTCAGATGTAAGCTCTAGTGCTTGCGAAAGTTCGTCTACTGAAATATTGTGACCTCTCTTTTTAATCCTTTTGTCAATAAAATTGGTAGAGTTTACTAAAACGCTGCTGATTGGGGTTAAGATTCCTCTTACATAATAAAGGGGCTGTGCCATGAACTTTGCAAGGCTTAAGGGGTTTTTATTGGCATAAACTTTTGGAATGACCTCGCCAAGCAGCAAAAGTAAAAAGGTTACAATTACTACTTGGATGGTAAATTGAGTCATTTCGCTCAACGTATGGTCCATAAGTATGTCGCTCAAATAAGTAGAGAGGATAATGATGGCTACGTTAATGAAATTGTTTGCTATTAAAATTGTTGCGAGTAGTCGTTTAGGTCGTTCTAGCAAGTTTTTTAATACACTGAATTTACGGTCTTCATTGCCTTCAATTTCTCCTAACTCAGTAGGGCCCAATGAAAAGTAGGCGATTTCAGAACCAGAAATTAAAGCTGAACAAATTAATAGGAGGGCCACAGTAAAACTTGCACCTATGATAGGGAGCTGCTCGCCAAAAGTGAAAACAGAAAGATTAATGCTTAAAACCTGTTGCAGGGGGTCGTCCAATTGCTACGGTATTCGTGAATATTTCAACGCTGAGTTGCTCATTGTATTAAAACGGTAAGTCGTCCGCATCATCAGAAGGATTATCTTCAGGCTTACCGGGTTTCTTTGGTTCGCTTGCATCACTCGTTGCAGGTGCGTCATTTACTCCGGAAGACTTTCCTCCGCCTAACATTGTCATTTGATCGCCAACAACTTCTGTTGTGTAACGTGTGTGTCCGTCTTTATCTTGCCAGCTTCGAGTTTTTAATTTACCTTCTACATAAATTTGACTTCCTTTTCTTAGGTACTTTTCAGCAATTTGTGCAAGACCTCTCCACAAAACAACGTTGTGCCATTCTGTTAGCTCTTGACGGTCTCCGTTTTTGTCTTTGTACGTTTCAGAAGTGGCAATTGAAAAGTTAGCTACTGAAGCACCATTTTCTAAATGTCGTACTTCTGGATCTTTGCCCAAGTTACCTACTAGTATTACTTTGTTTACTCCTGCCATGGCTGTTTTGATTTAATTTATGCGCTAAACAAAGATAGTAAATTGGTTTCTTCCTTTAAATAATTCTCGATTAATTTCGGGATTGGTTTTTTAGCTAGCTTTCCTTTCTTTATTTGTTCGAAATTCCCTAAGATTCCTTTTAAATTTGCACCAACATTGAGGTGATAAAATTTTGCAAATAGTATTTGATGGCTTAAAATATGTTTTCGCTCTTGAGAAACTGCTTGTAGGTTAAATTCGGTATTATTCATTAGCTGATTGAATTCTTCATTTTGGAGCAAATCAGTTTCTGTTGAAGTAGTACTGGTCTCTATTAGAGGAAAGTCGTATAAATTTTGCCAAATCCCTTTAGAATCCCTTTTATTAACTAACAGCTCTTCGTTTGATTCGATGATGAGGTAATTGAGGTACCTCTTTTTTTGCTTCAGTTTTTTCTCTTTATAAGGTAAGGATTCGATTTTATTGTTATTGTAAGCAAAACACGAGTCATTGAACGGGCATATTTCGCAGTTGGGCGATTTTGGGACGCATTGCAAGGCGCCAAATTCCATAATAGCTTGATTGTACTCAGCAGCTTGATTTGTCGGTAATAGTTGTTGTGCGAGTTGTGCGAATTCTTTTTTACCCCGAGTGGAGTCAATGGGTGTTTCAATGCCAAACAGTCTGGACAGCACCCTGTATACGTTTCCATCTACAACAGCAAAAGGCAAGTCAAAGGCAAAAGAAGCGATGGCAGCAGCAGTGTAATCGCCAACTCCTTTCAATTCTCTTATGTTTTTATAACTGTTGGGGAACTGTCCTTTGCAGTTTGCTTGAATAAATTTTGCTGTGCTGTGTAAATTTCTTGCTCTTGAATAGTATCCTAATCCTTGCCAATCTTTTAAAACCTCTTCTTCTGAAGCTTCAGCTAAATCCTCAACGCTAGGGTAGTGAGAGATGAATTTTAGATAATAAGCCATTCCTTGTGCTACTTTTGTTTGCTGCAAAATGATTTCAGAAAGCCATATTTTATAGGCCGAATTAGTGATTCTCCATGGTAAGTCTCTTTTATTCAAGCGATACCAAATAATTAGCTGGGTGTCTTGAGCGTGGTTAAGTGTAGGTTTGTCTTTTAAATAGGTCAAGTCGTCGAAAATATTTTAACTAAATGATTTATAGTCGTTTGAAATAGTAAAAAATGTTATATTTGTTGCTATGAAGTTATAAAATCTTCATATAAAACCAATTAATTAATTAAACAACAAAATTAACAAAAGATGACAAAAGCAGACATCGTAGCAAAAATTTCAGAAAATACTGGAGTTGAAAAAGCAGCAGTATTGAATACTGTAGAAGAATTTATGAAAACCGTAAGAGGTTCATTAGAAGGTGGAGAGAACGTATACCTAAGAGGTTTTGGTTCTTTTATCACTAAAAAAAGAGCTGAAAAAACTGGTAGAAACATTTCTAAGAATACTACCATGATTATTCCGGAGCATTTTATTCCTGCTTTCAAGCCTTCTAAGAGCTTTGTAAATAAAGTGAAAGCTAACGTTAAGCCATAAGCTTAATGCTAAGTAATTTAACTAAACAGCTCCTGCTTCTCTCAGCGGGAGTTGTTGTTCTTGGACTTTTGTATTGTGCCCCAAGTCAAAAATCTGAGATAGCGGAGAATAATAGTTCCGAAGAAACGGAAGAAAGCCATGAAGGGCATAATCATGCGGAAGGAGAAGGCCACGATCATGAACATGAAGGTGAATTTGAAGATCGATTAGATGATTCAGATAAAACATTTATTACTGGATTAGAAAAAAGGGCTGAGCAAGTAGCAGATGTTGATACAAAATTGAATCTATATGATTCTTTAATTGCGTTTAGCATTAAAAGAAATGTTCCGCCGCTTGTTGCAAAATTCACGGAGGAAAAAGCGAAAGCTGTTCCAACAGAGGTGAATTTTATGCTAGCTGGTGATAATTTCTTTAAGGCATTTCGACTTTCTAAGTTAAAACCAAAAGATTTGGTTGCTGGAGCAATAAGGAATTATGAAAAAGTACTTAAATTAAACCCAGATAACTTACAAGCGCAAACAGCAATTGGAGTAGCAAGTGTCGAAGGATCAAGTCAATTAGGCATTATGCCAATGAAGGGAATCGGTATTTTGAAAGATGTTTTAAATAAAGACCCTAAAAATGTGGATGCCATGACAAATTTGGGTTACTTTGCAATTCAATCAGGGCAGTTTCAAAAAGCTGTAGAAAGGTTTGAAGAAGTTCTTTCCATTGATCCTCAAAACTCAGAAGCATACATCTATTTAACAGATGCTTATCTGAGCCAAGAAAATGTAGAAAAGGGGATTGAAACACTAGAAAAATACAGGTCTTTAGTAGAAGACCCAATTGTAAGAAAGCAAGTGGAGGACTACATAAATGACATTAGAAATAAAAATTAATAGTAAAAATTAAAGTTATGCCAAGCGGTAAGAAAAGAAAAAGACATAAGATGGCGACTCACAAGCGAAAGAAAAGACTTCGTAAGAATCGTCATAAGAAGAAGAAATGATAAAAGCCCGAATTCGGGCTTTTGTTTTCTAACTACTTTTTTATCAGAGAATCCCTGCATTTAATGCGATGGGATTCTTGTGTTTGCATAATTCTATGTCCATTTTGGGCGTTGTAGAAGACTTATAAACATGAGTGTTGATGTAGTAATTAACTCAAAATCTTCTGAAGATGTTATCGCACTCTTAGAAGACAAACAACTGATAGAATTACACAAGGAGAAAAGTAACAACAACTTTTCCGTTGGAGATATCTATCTGGGTAGAATAAAAAAAGTAATGCCGGGTCTAAACGCGGCATTTGTAGACGTAGGGTATAGCAAAGATGCTTTCTTACACTATTTAGATTTAGGGCCAAATTTTGCGTCCTTAAACAAATACGTCCAAGATGTAGCGAGTAAAAAGCAGCGAACCTCTACTCTAAAGGGGTTTAAGTTTGAGGACGAGATTAACAAGGAAGGGAAGATTGCAGAGCAATTGATCAGTAACCAACATGTCCTGGTTCAAATTGCAAAAGAGCCTATTTCAACAAAAGGACCTCGTTTAAGCAGTGAACTGTCGATCGCAGGTCGATACATGGTATTGGTTCCTTTTTCTAATCGGGTGTCCGTTTCACAAAAAATTCGTAATCAGGAAGAAAAAGATCGTTTAAAACGGTTAATCAAAAGCATTCGACCAGAAGGCTTTGGGGTTATTGTGAGAACAGTAGCGGTGGGCAAGAAGGTCGCTGATTTACATGCTGATTTGAGTGAGTTGATGGAGAAATGGGACAGTTGTTTTCAAAAAATGAAATCGGCTAAGCCTCCAAAGAGAGTTTTAGGAGAAATTAGCAGAAGCTCTGCGATGCTAAGGGATCTCTTAAATAAAGATTTTAATCACATTTACGTGGATAGCACTGAAACCAAAAAAGAACTGGTTACTTACATATCTTCTATTGCACCGGGGAAAGAAAAAATGGTAAAAGGCTATAGAAGGGATACCCCAATTTTTGAACATTTTGGTATTGAAAAGCAGATTAAATCTCTTTTTGGAAGAAATGTTACGATGAAGTCTGGTGCTTACTTGGTGATTGAACACACCGAGGCCCTTCACGTGATTGATGTGAACAGCGGACAACGAAGTAAATCCAAAGACAACCAAGAACAGAACGCATTTGATGTCAATTTAGAGTCAGCTGGCGAAGTTGCTCGGCAGTTGCGTTTGCGCGATATGGGTGGCATTATTGTAATCGATTTCATTGACATGAAGGATGGCTCCAACAGGGAACTTCTTTTTGAGAAAATGAAGGAGTTTATGAAGGATGATCGAGCGAAACATACCGTGTTGCCTCCGACAAAATTTGGGTTGATTCAAATAACTCGTCAGAGGGTTCGGCCAGAAATGGAGATTAAAACGGCAGAGAAATGTCCCTGTTGCAATGGAAATGGAGAGACTCATGCTACCATTTTACTGATTGACGATATTGAGAATAACCTAAGGTATTTACTGGAGCAACAAAACCAACAGAAGATTACATTAATTACGCACCCTTTTATTGAAGCATACCTTACAAAGGGCTTTTATTCGATTCAACGAAAGTGGTTCATGAAATATAAAAAATGGGTGAAGATTCAAAAATCTTCTGCCTACTCATTTTTAGAGTATCGCTTTTTTGATGTCAAGAAAGAAGAAATTCGATTAAAATAAAAAAAGCCACGTTTATCGTGGCTTTTTTATTACTTAACTTTTAAATCTCTCAACTTTTTGTAATTGAATACAAGTGGAAGTAAGGAGAGTGCAGTTACCACTCCTGCCAACACAAATGCCCAAGTAATATTGGAGGCTTCAGAGAAAAAAGCAATCGAGAAGATGCCAATGAAGATTGAGCGTAAAAAGATGTTAATACTTTGAAAAACACTGTTGGTTCTCCCAATAATGTGATTTGGTATGTGGTTAAATAAATAGGTAATTCGTTGGATTCGGACTCCTGCGTTAGCAATTCCTAAACTTATTGCCAACCCAATTAACACAGAAACAGATTGGGATATGGAAAGAATAAAAAAGGCACTTAAAGCAATAAGCATGAGGATAATTATAGAAAAAATAATATTTGATTTTCTAAAAATGATGCTAATAAAAAAGCCGGCGAATAACGCTCCAATGGCGTAGTTCATTTTTGTTATGGCGTAGATGTTGCCCAATTCTCCCAAGTGCTTTTCAATGTAAATAGGCCATAGTAGATGAGTAGAGATGAGTACAAAGATGAAAACGGTATAGGATGCATTGCCGAAGTGAAAAATTTCAGGACGTTTTTTTAGATATTGAATTCCTTCTTTCAGTCGAACAAGAACTGGCTCTTTAGAAATGATATTCTTAACCGTTGGTACGTATTTTATAAAATAAATCAAACTCATAGCAATGAGGTAGGTAATGCCATCCATTAGAAATATTTCTTGTATTTTCCAAGGTTGAACTACGATGCTTTGGCCGAATAGTTCAACATCAACTCCTTCAATTAAGAGCACGGCAATGGCTCCTGAAAAGACATTGATAGATTGCCCCATTACTTCTAACAGAGAATTGGTTTTGCTGTAGTTTTTTTTCTCAGTTATCTCTTGTCCGAAGGCGTACATCGTGGGATAATGAATGTTGTAATTGAATAGAGTAAAGCAGAACACAAAGGCAACTCCTAGCATGGGAATGTTTCCGTTTACAAAGCCATAAGATGAAATGCTCAATAGGACAATGGCACTTGCGGCGCAGATGCCGATGAAGATATTTTTTCTTGGAAAGCGATCAATTAGGGTTCCGGCATATAAGCCCCAAAATAGGGTAATAAAAGTGGCAATGGCATAAATGGTAGCGAAGGTAGAAGCTGCGTTTAGGTTCTTTGCAAAGTACCAGGGAATGGCCAGCATGCTTATGCCTTGTGCAAAGTGTGAAACAGCATTGGCGCTGAGTAATAATAGGAGTGCTTTTCTATTTTTCAAGGATTAGTTTTAGTTGAAGCAGTATCTTTGTTGCAATTGCCAAAGTTCTATGTTTAATAAGAAAAAACCACTTTCTTTTCAAGAAGTTTTATCAAAATTGATGCGGTATTGTTCTTACCAAGAACGCAGCTCATTTGAAGTAAAGCAAAAACTTCGCGAATACAGTTGGCCTGCCGATAAAGTGGATGAAATGATAGACCTTTTGGTGAATGACAATTTTATTAATGAAGAGCGCTTTGCTGCCTTATTTGTTCGAGGAAAAGTGAATGTAAAACGTTGGGGACTGTATAAAATTCGTGAAGGTTTGGGAACCAAGGGAGTTTCTTCTGAAGAAATTGCAAAAGCTTTAAAAACAATCGATGAAGCGAAATACCAAGAAAACTTAAATTATTTGGTGGCACGTAAAGTGGAACTCCAACCAGATTGCGCAGTTGATGTTTCTAAATTATACCGCTTTTTACAATCCAAAGGGTATGAGAGCGATAAGATTAGCAAGGTATTAAGAGAGAAGAAGTTGATCGGGTAACGTTGAAGGTGCAAAGCTAAAAATTTAAAGATGATAGTTACAAGCGAGGGTGTAGCGATGAAAGACGGAATAAACAAGTCAATGAGATACAAAAATCAAGTTTCATAATTGACTTGATCTCGAGAATCAGAAGTACTACTTGTGTTCGCAGTTGGCAAAAGTTTTCTTTTGTTAACGGTTTAAATTGTTGTTTACGTCATTGTAAAAAATGATAGGAGGAAAGTAATCTGTTTGTAGATGACCAGATTGCCGCCCTTCATTTCATTCGTAATGACTTAATTCATTTCACACACAAATTTTGTTCTTGACCCCTTTTAATGCTAAAATAAAAGCATTTAGGTCAAGATTTAGAGGAGTTAAAAACGTGGAATTTTTTTTGTTTTTAGATTAACTAATATTTATGCATAAACACAACAATTAGTAATGATCCATAGATTCCACTTTGAATCTAGAAAACCAAAAAAAGCCCCAAACTCAGAAGAGTTTGGGGCTTTTTTATATTGCTTTAACTTATTCTCCTGCTTCTGGAGCTTCAGCCTCCGCTTCTGGAGTTTCAGTTTTCTTATTGAATTTTTCGTATCTGTTCTTGAACTTGTCAATTCTACCTGCAGTATCTACCAACTTCATCTTACCGGTGTAAAACGGGTGCGATTTGTGGGAAATTTCTAACTTGATTAATGGATATTCATTTCCATCTTCCCATGTAATTGTTTCTTTTGCTGCTGCAGTCGACTTTGTCATGAATGCATAGTCAATTGACATGTCTTTGAATATAACGTTTCTGTAGTCTTCTGGGTGGATATCTTTTTTCATCTCTGTCGTAAAAAATTGGAGGGCAAATATACTATTTCCATAGTTAAATATAGCTTCTCAGTGAATAAATTTTAGCTCACAAATAATTAAGAAAAACTTAACCCAAATAAGCTCAGTAAGTGTCCATTTGAATTCCAAAATTGAGATAAATTTCTCAACTTCGTGCATCTAAACTAAAATCAAATGTCAAAAGTTCATAATTATAGCGCAGGTCCTTGCATTCTGCCACAAGAAGTTCTTCAAAAAGCTTCAGAAGCAGTTGTTAATTTCAACGACCTTAACCTATCCTTGTTAGAAATTTCACACAGAAGCAAGGACTTCGTAGAGGTGATGGAGAATGCTCGATCGTTGGTAAAAGAATTGCTTGAGGTGCCAGAAGGTTACCAAGTTTTATTTTTACAAGGCGGAGCTAGTTTAGGTTTCTTAATTGCAGCATACAATTTTTTGCCGGCAGGTAGAAAAGCAGCCTACATTAATACCGGCACGTGGGCAGCGAATGCCATTAAGGAAGCACAACGAATTGGCGAAGTGGTTGAAGTAGCCTCTAGCAAGGATAAAAACTATTCTTACATTCCTAATGGTTTTGGCATTCCTAATGACGCAAAATTTTTACACTTTACTTCGAATAACACCATTTTTGGTACCCAGTTTAAGAAAACACCAATTAGCAGAATCCCTATTATCTGCGATATGTCATCTGACATTTTCAGCAAAAAAATTAAGGTCTCGGATTATGACCTGATCTACGCCGGTGCTCAAAAAAACATGGGACCTGCAGGAACAACCGTTTACATTGTAAAAGAAAGCGCCCTAGGGAAAACAGGAAATAACATTCCTGCCATGTTGGATTTGCAAACTCACATCAAAAAAGACTCTATGTTTAACACCCCACCTGTTTACCCCATATATGTGAGTATGCTAAACTTGCAATGGTTAAAGAAAAACGGTGGTGTTGCTTGGATAGAAGATATCAACAATCAAAAAGCAGCCTTACTTTACAACGAAATTGATCGAAATTCATTTTTCGAAGGAATAACTGCCAAAGCAGATCGTTCTCATATGAATGCAACTTTTGTTTTGAAAGATGAGAGTTTGACAGAAGAATTCAACACCGCATGGACCGCCGCAAATATTAGCGGAATTAAAGGACATAGATCTGTTGGAGGATACAGAGCCTCTATGTACAATGCATTGCCACTTGAAAGTGTACAAGTATTGGTAGACGTAATGAGAGAGCTCGAAGAAAAGCACAAAGCTTAGAGCCCAAAGCATAAACTATAATTTTTAGAATTACACGATACATACTGCTTTTGGCTGCAAAGCTGAAGCATTAAGCTCAAAAACATGAAAGTATTAGCAAACGACGGAATTGCAGCCGCAGGAAAAGTTGAATTAGAACAAGCAGGATTTACCGTAATTACGGATACTGTGCCACAAGAAGATTTAATTGCAGTCATTAACAAAGAAGGCTATGAAGTAGTTTTAGTTCGTTCTGCGACAAAAATTCGCAAAGACATTATAGACGCTTGTCCAAGTATTAAAATGATTGGTCGCGGTGGTGTTGGTATGGACAACATTGATGTTGAGTACGGGCGGTCTAAAGGAATTAATGTTTTTAATACCCCAGCCTCCTCTTCTCAGTCGGTGGCAGAATTAGTAATGGCCCATTTATTTGGAGCAGTTCGATTTTTATATGACGCAAACAGAGCAATGCCCGATACTGGAACCTCTGAGTTTAAAGTTCTAAAAAAGAAATATGCAAAAGGAATCGAATTAAGAGGCAAAACCCTTGGTATATTAGGATTTGGAAGAATCGGACAATCTCTTGCAAGCTATGCCTTAGGTTGTGGAATGAATGTACTAGCGTGTGATACGACTTCAGGCCCTTTTAACATTGATTTATCAATAGCTGGCCAAAAGGTGTCGGTTAAAGTAGAAGGTTGCTCTAAGGAGGTCTTATTGCAGCAATCTGACTTCTTAAGCATCCATATTCCAAGCACAGATGAACCAGTAATTGGAACGAAGGAATTTAATGCCATGAAAGATGGAGCGATTATCTTGAATGCTGCAAGAGGTGGTTCAATTGACGAAGACGCTTTAATTGTTGCGTTAGATTCAGGAAAAATTGCACATGCTGCTTTGGATGTTTTTGTAAACGAGCCAAACCCTAGAGCGGATGTATTGGCTCATGCTAAAATTTCATTAAGCCCTCACATTGGAGCAGCAACTGCAGAAGCTCAAGATAGAATTGGAGGTGAATTAGCTTCCATCATAATAGAGCACTATCAAAAATAGAGCGGTACAATAAAAAGTAAACTCATCCACTGCTGTCACTCTTTGACGGCAGTTTTTGTTTTGTGATTATCTTTGTAAAAAAATAAACAACTTGGCAAATATTAGACCCTTCAAAGCATTCAGGCCAACAAGAGACAAAGTTCACTTGGTGGCTTCTCGTTCGTACATTTCGTATACAAAACCCGATCTGACAAGGAAGTTAGATGAAAACCCTTTTACGTTCTTACACATCTTAAACCCAGAGTATAAAACGAAGAAACAGTCGTTTACAAATTCCAAAGATAAATTTGAAAAGGTAAAGACCAAGTTTACCGATTTTGTGAATCAACAAATATTAATTCAAGAAAAAAAGGACTGCTTTTACGTGTACCGTCAAATAAAAGATGGGCATCCTTATTTGGGAATCATCGCTTGTGCTTCAGTTGACGACTACTACACCAATGTGATTAAAAAGCATGAAGCTACCATAACAAGACGAGAGGAAATCTTCAAGAACTACCTCGAAACAGTTCAAATCAATGCCGAACCGGTTTGTTTTACCTACCCAAATCACGAAAAAATTGACCGCATTACCAATGAGAAAATATTGGAGCGCCCAGAGTATGACTTTACGTCTACCAATCGAGATAGGCATTCATTCTGGAAGATAGAGGATGAAGCCATTGCTGCAAAATTAATTGACTATTTCAGCGAAGTAGAATCCATTTACATTGCCGATGGGCATCATCGGTCGGCTTCTTCTGCCCTGTTGGGAAAAAGTTTGCGCGAGTCAGATGGCAATCCTAAAGAAGACAGAGCCTATGACTTTTTCATGGGGTACTTTATTCCAGAAAACTGTTTAAAAATATTTGAGTTTAATAGACTGGTTACCACTATTGGCAAGCACGATGTAACTTCCTTTTTGAACGCAGTTCAAGAAAATTTTGAAATTACTTATGTAGAAGGAGATTATTTTAGACCACAAAAGGTTCATGAAATTGGGATGTACATTGAAAACAAGTGGTACTGTCTAATTCCTAAAAAAGGTCAGTTTAAAGAAGAGGACCCAGTCAGGAGCCTAGATGTTTCTATCTTAACAAACCATCTGTTAAGTCCTGTTTTAGGAATTAGCGACTTAAAAACCGACAAAAGGGTGTACTTCAAAGGCGGTTTAGAAGGAATTAAAGCGTTAAAAGCGGAAGTCGATAGCGGAAAAGCAAAAGTAGCATTTGCCCATTATCCGGTTAGTATGGGACAATTAAAAACCATTTCGGACGCCAACCAAACCATGCCTCCAAAAAGTACCTGGATTGAGCCAAAACTTAGAAGTGGGTTAACGGTTTACTCTACTAAACAATAAGGACATGAGTATTTTAGAAAATCTTGAACAAATAAAAGCAACATTGAAAGAGGGTGTTGAATTAGTAGCCGTATCTAAAACCAAACCTTCCTCTGCCATTGAAGAAGCATACGCTGCAGGTCAGCGTATTTTTGGAGAGAACCGCCCGCAAGAAATGAAGGCAAAAGCTGAAGAGTTACCAAAAGACATCGAATGGCACATGATTGGTCACCTGCAAAGTAAAAAAACAAAATACATTGCCCCTTTTGTCTCCTTAATTCATTCCGTTGACAAGCTGAGCTTACTGCAGGAGATTAATAAAAGAGCAGTTCAAAACGATAGAGTAATCAATGTTTTACTACAAATTTACATTGCCAAAGAAGAAAGCAAATTTGGAATGGACGAGTCAGAGGTTGAGGAATTATTCAACTCCCAAGAATTTAAGACGCTCGAAAACATCCAAGTGGTGGGGTTAATGGGAATGGCCACCAATACAGACAATAAGGATGTGGTGCGCAAGGAATTCAAGGAGCTAAAATCATTTTTTGACACCCTGATTAAAAAAGAGAAGTTACCGAATGTTGACCTTACGATTTTGAGCACTGGCATGAGTGGCGATTATAGCATTGCCATGGAAGAAGGTTCGAACCTAATCCGAATTGGGAGTTCAATTTTTGGAAGTAGGTAATTAAATGGCAACGTACTCACTTATATTTGAAAGACCCTTTAAAATAAATCAGATGCGTTTAAGTTTTCTACTCATTTCATTTTTTACTTGCCAAATTATAAATGCTCAAAATCAAATAACGCTGCAACCCAATGCAGAAGCAGGGACCGATGCCTTAATCCATGAGCTTTCAAGCAGGCGTACTACTAATTATGGTTTAAACATCCAATTCTCTGCCCATGCAGGAACTACAAATGGAACGCTTTTCTTGGCACGGTCAATGACCAAATTTGATTTAACTAGTATTCCAATGGGAATGCAAATTGACAGTGCATTTTTATCATTGTATGCGTACGATAGAACAAACGGGTTTGCGATGCACCGAAACTCAAGCAAACCTAATGGCGCTTGGTTGAGAAGAATCACCTCTCCTTGGGATGAAATGACCGTTACATGGAATAATGCTCCTTCAACAACAACTCAAAATCAGGTTGCCTTAAGCCCATCGACGAGCTCTACACAAGATTATTTAAATGTTAACCTAACCGGATTGCTTCAAGATATTCACCAAAACACAAATTACGGATTCCAGTTTGTTCTGCAGAATGAAAATTATTACTGCACGTTAAATTTCTTTTCTAGCGATGCTGTGGATTCCACAAAGAGACCAAAGCTGGTGATTTATTACTCCCCTGTAATTACCTCTTTACAGGAAAAAAATCAGATAACTTCAGCGTATTCTATCTTCCCAAACCCTTCAAAAGGTTCTTTTTCTGTTCAACAAATGGACCCTTCTCTACAACTAAATAGCGTCAGTATTTATGACATTCAAGGGAGGTTTGTTCAGGAATTTTTAACCACTTCCAAGCTGCATTTAATTACTACAAATCTTCCCGAAGACATATACCTCCTAAAGTTACAAGGAGAGAAAAGAGTATTTTTTGATCAATTAATTGTTCAGTAATTGATTCCCTCTTGGCTCCCACATGGTTTAGCCCTCAACGCGTATTGGGAAGGGAATAAAAATGCGGCGATTGACATTCACATGGATGACGGGTCCGTTACTTCTATGCCCATGGAAATCTATTTTCGAACAAAAAAAGAACTTCCGGAAATAGAAAAGATTGCACTGAGCCTTTGCAAAGGAGCCATTTTAGATGTTGGCGCAGGAGCAGGAGCCCACAGCCTAATTCTGCAACAAAAGCATTCAGTTACAGCATTAGATATATCTTCGGATGCAGTTGAAATTATGAAACGCATTGGAGTAAGCCAAACCGTTTGTGCAGACTTCTTGAAGTACACCACTTCTGAAAGATTTGATACCCTATTATTTTTAATGAATGGAATTGGTGTTGCCGGAAATTTAGAAGGACTAGAGCGATATTTACTTCACGCACATGCTTTAACGGTCGAAAATGGTCAGGTCCTTTTAGATTCTTCTGATTTAAGAAATGGAGAAACCGAACTTGATTTTGACACTGAATATTTTGGAATTTTTAATTACCAATTGAGCTTTGAGGATAGCTTAGGGGAAGCGTATCAATGGTTGTATATAGATGAGGTATTACTTGCCAACATTGCCATGAACTGCGGCTGGAAAACTGAAATAATTTACGATCAAGAAGATGGCAGCTATTTGGCAAGGTTGACTAAATTCTGAATTGACTTTATAGCTGATCGAATAGATTCCAACCACAATAATCATGTACTCCACTAGTTTCACCTGAAGTAAACTCCAGAGAAGTTGAACGCAACTCCCTCAACTAAAATAGAGCAAAATAATGGTATACTCTAAGTTAGCGAAGGACAACATCCTCTCCAATTGGCAGTAGAAAAACAACAACTGACCCACAATATTTCTCCATTTTGGATGCAGGCGTTAGTTGCTTAACTGCACGTTATATTTTAATCCTACACTAAACCACCTTCCAGGATTCTGAACGTTTCCTAAATCCACAAATTCTTGATTAAAAACATTAAAAACTTGAACAAATACATTCACGTTTTTTTGTTGAGTTGAAAGTTTAATATCCGATAAAATCACTGGTTCAAACTTTTGCTCTATTCCTTCTGCGTCTGCATATTCTCCCCTTCTAGCCTGATAACTTGAGTTCCAATTCAAATACAGCTTTCCCATTAACTTAACCCGAAAACCTAGGTCTGCCTTGTGCCGTAAGAAATCCAATACATAATTAGACTCAAAACCATCACTTGTATTTGTAGATGTCATATAAGAATAACTGAATTTAAGTTGTTCTATGTACTCTAAACTAGCATTTATTTTTGCAGGAAATACGTAGTAGTCCGCCTCAAACCCATCGATTGCAATGCTGGTTAAATTTGTCGCTTGAGTGGTTGTACTCCCATTTAATCGCACCCAATCAATTAGGTTCATCCCTTCTCGTCTAAACAAGCTTACATGGCCAAAACCATAATCTGTCGTGTACTTAACCCCTAGTTCATAATTAATAGATTCCTCCGTTTTTAGCTGATCACTTCCCATTACTCCTCCCAAACTATAATACAAATCGGTGAAGGAAGGAAATCGGAACGATTTATTGACAGAAGCATATAGTCGAAGCGCTGTGTCAATCTGATAGGCAATATCTACTCCTGGATAAACCCCCTCTCCAAATTGAGAATTCACATTGTATAATGCCCCAATAGAAAGGGCAAGCTTTTCGGTGGTTACATTGTGCTCCACGTAAATGCTGTGGTTTTCTCGAGATGCTCCCAAATAATAGAAGGCCGAAGGATGCTCGTTACTTGCCTTTTCAGCGGTTGATAAAGAATCCCCTAGGTTATTACTGACAACCACTTCCTTCCGGTAATCATACCCCACGTTTGTTTTACCGAAAGAACTCGTGTAACTAGCTTCAACCTCCACACCATGCACATTTGTTTGATGATAGTTGTGATTATTGTACCATGTAATGGTGTCTCCAGCATTATTTGCAAAGCCACTTTGAGGTAATCTCTTGTAGAAGTCAGAACCTTCTCTAAATAACTCAAATCGGTCGTTGTGCTTGCGAACATAGGCTTGCGCTTTTACCTGAAGTTGTTCCCATTTATATTCCGAAACAAAAGAGGTAAACTGTGTTTTAGTTTCTTCAAACTGTTCTGGAAAGCGAGCTGTATAAAAATTTTGAGCACCAAATGCTTTGCTATTTTGGCCTAAGTTGAAGCCCAAACTTAATTTCTTAACATTCAGTTTAGATTCCCAAAATATAGAAGAACTTGTGTAATCTGTATTTCGAATAAACCCGTCTGATTCTTGCTGTTGGTAGCTGACTCGATGATGTAGGTTCTTTTGCACCACTGCTGCACTCACTCCAAGTTGTCGCAATCCATTTTGACCAGCTAACATTTCAATTCCAGCTTCCGTTGTAGTCGGAGTTTTGGTGATAATGTTAATGGAACCTGCAAAAGCTCCCGGACCGTATATTCTTGCAGCGCCGCCGTGCAGTATTTCCACCCGTTCTATATCTAACAAGCTTATTGGTAAATTCATTGCATGATGCCCGGTTTGTGGATCCGACATTTTAATTCCATTTAAGAGCACTAAAACTTGCTCAAAACTTGATCCTCGAATACTCAAGTCTGCTTGAATTCCTTGCTGTCCTCTTTGTCTGACATCAACTCCCACGACAAACTCTAATAATTCATTTAAACTTGTTGCCGCTGAATTTTTAATGTCGGCCTTGGTTAGTAGAACAACATTTCTCGCTGCTTTTGAAAACTCAACAGAAGCTCTGCTTGTGCTGACTTCCACTTCATCTATCGCAACATTTTCTTGACTGTAAACAGGAAAACTAATAGCAAAAAACGACAACAATATGACTCCTAAAATTAATACCCTCATTCATCAAAATTTAGCCAGCAATGTTAGGCAATTTAGGCAACCCCTAGATTATTAAATGCGTTTTTTAGAATGACAAAGCCCGCTATCAAAGCTAAAGCCCGTGAAACTTAATTACTTTTGCAAGCAACAAAAAGTCTATGAGTCAAAATTCAACCGTTCTTAAAGAGATCATCAATCATTTTAAATCTGATGACACTAAAATTGTTCTTGAAGCGATAAAAACGAATAGAAAAGAAGGGAATTCTGTTAGTTTTAAAGCACTTCTGGAGTTATTACGTGACACGGATGAACCTACGGTGGAAGCTGCAATTATTGAATTTCTTTATGATTTAAAAGATGAAGACAGTATTCCTGTATTAATTGATGCAATTCAAGACGAAGAGTTTTCCTTTTACCAAAGCTTCTTAGTTGCCACCTTCTGGCAAGCAGCAATTGATGGGTCGGATTATTTAAATATATTCGTAAAGACTGCTATTAAAGGAGAATACATGACAAGCTTAGAAGCGTTAACGGTAATCGAAAACTTCGATAGTGCCTTCCCGCAAGATGAACTAAGTGAACTGGAGTCTGACCTAATCGAAGCCGCAGAAGAAGTGCAAGACGAAGACAAGAAAGCTCTGCTTGTAAGCATGGCGGACGTGGTTAGAAACTTACCTATAGAAGGAGAATAAATGGGTGATTTAGATTATAGTGCATTAAAAGTAAAGTTAGAAGCAAACACTATTTGGCCAAGAGTTTATTTTTTTAAGTTTATTGTTCCGTCTGAAAACAAAAGACTTGCGCAAGTAGAAGCCCTTTTTGGCGATGAAGCACAAGTGAGTTTGAAACAAAGTAGCAAAGGAAATTTTGTAAGTGTTAGTGCCAAAGAATTAATGTTAAGCTCTGAGGGAATAATTGAACGCTATCGAAAAGCAGCGAAAATAGAAGGTTTAATGGCACTTTAATCAGCGATTTTAGAAGTTAAAGGAAACCTCAACCCTCTCATTTTAGAAACCCTTGCTCTGATTGAACCAACCAAAATTGGTGTCTCAATTAGCAATGGAACTCGGTTTTGGTCGTCTGTGACATACACAGTCATCCCGTCTCCTGAATTAAATATAGTACCTTCAATTAATAGTGGTGAGAAAACAATGCACCTGAACTCTCCAACATTTTTTATTTTCAAATTTTCTTTCCCCAAATATTCGATATAGCTCTCGTGCGATTCATTGTCTAAAAATATTTTTATAGGAATCTTATCTCCTTTTTTTAAATTAGAATAATCCAGGTTTCTAGCCACATAAATCATACTCATAACATCGTAACTACAATCATCTAGGTGCACTGTGTCTTTAATAAAAGGCTCGTCGTTGTCCATTTGACGCAAGGTATAGGCTAGTTTACTCGTGTAATTAAATATATAATCTTCTCGTATGTGCGTCCCTCCTTCATTCACTATTCGCTTAAAACGAAGTGGTTTCATCGTTTTAACGCTCATATAAGCTTCGTAGGTGTCTCTTACCTTATAGACCCAATCGTATTTCCTAAACGTCTTACCCTCACTGTTAAAATGATAAAAATCTTGCCCTTTGACATTAATAGAGTCTACATTAAAGAACACTTCGCCGGCGCCAACCCAAACTCCTGCTAGATGATAGTAAATCGTATAATCCACTCTTTCTCCGAATTTGAAACTCGTATTTTCAATCGCACAACTTTGGCTAAAAGTAGAAAATGATAACATAACGAAGAGCAGAATGAGGGTAGTTTTCATAAACGTCAAATAAACGAAACAAAGCTCAGAGTAGCATACCACAGACCAATGCTTTCTTTAAATTTGCAGAATGAACTTTGAACTCTCACAAGAATACATAGAACTCATCAAATTGTTGAAGTTGGTAGGAATTGCTGAAACTGGTGGAATGGCGAAAGCCTTAGTTGAAGACGAGCAAGTAAGGTACAACGGACAAATTGATACCAGAAAGCGTCTTAAAGTAAGAAAAGGGGATATAATTGAAGTTCTCGACCAAAAAATAACCATCCTATGAAACACTGCTACTCATTCATTATAGCACTATTGCTTTCTACAACCATTAGCGCGCAATTCGGACAAGAAAACGATGTTGAAGTACAAGCTGTATTATCCCCAAGCTCTGCTAAAACATACAACACCATTGATACTTTTGACATTGAAGTTCGAATTAAAAACAACGGCCCAAACACATTAATTCCGGGGGATGAATTTATTGTTAACTATTCCGTAGGCGATGGCTCAGCAAATTCAATTTCTGTAGACACTCTTATTTTGGTAGGCTCTAACCGAATAATGCAAGTTGGCGAAGGCAGAACCTACCTTTTAGCAAAAGACTTTATTATAAATGGGAACAATGTATTTTCTGCTTGTGCGAGTGTTAGTGGAACCACTATATACCCGAATAACACGAACAAATTTCCAGGAGAATGTGAGCAATTTGTGGTTGATTTAGCAGAGCAGGCAATCAAAATAAACAAAGCCTATTTTTCAAAAAATCAAGTAATTATAAAACTAAATGATGTTTTAGCTCGCGAAATAAAAATTTACGACATCACTGGGAAACTAATTAACACTAGAACAAACCTGCGATCAACTGAAGTTTCTATTCCATTCGCAAAGAGAACCAAAGGTTTCTACTTTGTTACCGTAACAGACAAAAACGGAGGCCAATCGACTGCAAAATTTGTAGTTAGTCAATAATATATTTTTCAAGTACTTCTTTCTGCTTGTCCGTTAAGTTTTTGAGTTTAAAAAAAGTGGACAAGCTGCTTTTGTACAAATCTATTGCTGCAAAATAGTCCAATGTAGTTGCAGCTGAATTTCTCAAACGACTGTTAAAATGAAACCTCGCATCCAAAAGGTTATTCAGGGCAGCTTCATTCAGGTATTGTAAATTGCGCAGCGCTTTCATGGCATTACCACGAGTTAAAAACTCATACGAGGCCGAAGTGTAGTCTACCAATTTATCTGCGTGTGTTCTGTCTTTTTGAATAATAGCAGCTATCTTCAACCACGCTATTTCAATGTTTCTAGACCTGTTTCCTATTTTTCCTTCCGTTAACTTTAAGTATTTATCTGCGCCTTCAAGATTATTCACACACAATACTTCCAACGCTATTTCAATCACGTTGTACGAAGAGTCGTTTAAACATTTCATGGCTTGTTCTTCAATTTTAGGAGTCATTTCTGAGATGCTATACAAAGCCGTTTTCCTCACCTCTGCGTCCTGATCTGCGAGGGCTTTTAATAGCATCTCTTCTTTTAGCTTCGACTTCTCGTTTGATAGGGTTCTTACGACAAGGGACCTTATTCCATGGAAAGTCTCCGTCTCAAATCGTTCAAAGAAAAACTGGTCTTTATCTTTGAATTTAACTTTACTTAACTCATTTAAAGCATCGTAACGATCGATCATATTCTCAGCCATTAGGGCTTGTGCTTTCAACCTATCTTTTGACTTCTCGAAAGTCACTTGCTTCATCACCTCGCTATTTGGATCAAACAATACGTAACTCACCTCCCGGCCATTTAATGAAATTTCGACCTCAGCCGTATCCGTTTCAACCATTACTTGCACCCTCTCTTTAGTTTCATCTTCAAAATGTATTTCAAAAATAAGTGGCATTTTAAAAGTGGAGCTTAAGTCCTTTTCTTCTTGAATTTGAACTACTTTAAATCGGCCCATCTCTTTTTTCGTTTTAAATTCAATGAAGTAGTGCGGCTCCCCCCCTTTGTACACCCATTCTTCCCAAAACCAATCTAAGCTCAGCCCTAATTTTTCATGAAACGCAGTTAACAAATCGTCTGAATCAACATTTCCATAGGAATGCTTTTCTAAATAATATTTTATTGCAGCATTGAACTGTTCCCTACCCACCACATACTTCAACATTTGTAATACATACGCCCCTTTCGGATAGTGGCGAACGGTACCGCCTTCACTGTGAGCAACAGGTTTTAAGTTCTTCTTCGATTCGGCAACCGCCTGGTCATTGTAATCTCTTCGAACCCAGTTGAAGTGATCTTCTCCGAAAGCTTCCTTCTGGTACATTAAATCATAGTGGGTTGCAAAACTTTCTTGCAACCAATGATGGGCAGCCGACCGTGCTGTAACCATATCTCCAAACCACTGATGCGCCAACTCATGCGCATTTACCCGAACATAATTCCGATCTAAAAACCCTCTACTATCCACCAAATAAAAATCGCCAAATATGGTAGCTGTTGTATTTTCCATGGCACCATACATGAAGTCTTGTACTGGTATCTGGGAGTACGTTTTCCAAGGATATGGCACCCCAATTTCCTTTTCAAAGAATTCAAACATCTCTTTTGAATAGCGATAAGTTGACTCAATTTGATCCGCTTGCTCAGGATAGTAGTAAAAATTCAAAGGCACTCCAGAATGCGAAGTATCTGACTTAATTCCATACTCCCCAATACCTAACATAATTAAGTACGGCGCGTGGCGGTGAGAAATTTTATAATGCCAGGTATACATTCCCGAAGGCAGCTTATTAGAAGCCTCCTTCTTACCCAACAATTCTCCATTAGATAGCACCTTGTAATTGGTATCAAAATGCACTATCATTTCACTCAGCAATTGATCATTCCGTTCATCGTACATGGGTATCCAGTGCCGATTATCAATGCCTTGACCTTGTGTCCATATTTGCTTTCGACTTCGTCCGGTTTTATCCTCCCAGCCTGTAAAGTATAGCCCTTTCTTAGGAGTAGCTTCGTATTTAATTTCAATCTCATGCACTTCATTCCACTTGAGTATCGATGGAAAAATTAAAGTAATTCCCTCTTTGTACTTCACATATTCTATGGGCTGACCATTTAAATTTACCTCATAGAAGGTCATGTCAATAGCATCCAGAAAAAGTGTATCGATCTCTTTTCTAAGAACCTTAAACTTTTCACGAACTGTCCCACGAACAAGCTTCTTTTTCGGTTCAAATTCTACCTCTAATTTAAGATGCGTAAAATCAACGAAACGCTCTCGAGGCGTTAAATCCTTGTCTGCATAATAGGTTCTAGTCGCTTCTTGTGCTTGTGTTGCCAACTGTTGTAACAATAGCAAGATGATGATTGATTTCTTTATCATGGAATTTGTTATTAATATCAAAAAAAACTTTCCGGTTACACTTCAGAATTCACTGATGACTATAATATGCTTTGGCTTTATCTCGTAAATTATAAGATGAGCTCATGACTTCTCCATAAGCTCCCGCTGTGCGAATTACAATAATATCTCCCCTTTTAGTTTCGGGCAAATCTACGGCCTTTCCAAAACAGTCAGATGATTCACAAATTGGACCAACAACATCGTATTTCTTTGAGTTAGCAGCATTCGCCTGACTAACATTTTCAATTTTATGATATGATTGGTACAATGCGGGTCGTATCAATTCAGTCATTCCTGCATCAATAATTGCAAAATTGGTCTTAATTCCTTCCTTTATGTACAATACTCTTGAAATTAAACTACCGCATTGCGCAACAACCGACCTTCCCAACTCAAAATGAACCTCCTGATTGGGCTGTACCGTTAAAAAGTCTTTAAACACCTTAAAAAAGCTTGCAAAATCAGGCATTCGCTCCTGGTCTGGGGAATTGTAATTAACCCCGAAGCCTCCCCCAACATTAACATGATCGAGTGCAATACCGTGATCTTTAAATTGAGCTTGAAAATCGTTCACTCGATTGCACAAGCTTTTAAACACGGTTAAATCGTTTATTTGAGAGCCAATGTGAAAATGTATCCCTTTTAAATGAATGTTACTAAGCGTTGGCAATAAGTCAAACAACTCCGGAAGCTCCCATGCGTTAATTCCAAACTTATTTTCCTCTAACCCAGTTGTTATATAATGGTGCGTTTTGGCATTAACATTAGGATTTAAACGAATTGCAATGCCTGCTACTTTTTCTTTTTGCCGAGCTAACTCGTCAAGTACTTTCAGTTCCGCTATCGATTCTACATTAAATGTAAAAATGTCTTGATCTAGCCCATAATATATCTCATCATCTGTTTTTCCAACTCCTGCAAAAGCGATGTTTTTTGCAAGAAACCCAGAGGTAATTGCTTTTTTAATTTCATTCCCACTGACACAATCAATGCCGAAACCTTTCTGTTTTATTCGTTCTAAGATTTCATCATTTGCATTTGCTTTAATTGCATAATGCACTTTGAAGCAGGTATTTTCTACCGACTTGTTTATGGCATCCAACGTGTCATCAAGCAGTTTTAAATCGTAATAGTAAAAGGGAGTAGCATGGTTCGATAATTGAGCTAGCTTTTCTTGGTTAAAATATTTCATATCAAAATAACTCATTTAAACTTTTTAGCGCCAACTCTTTGTCACTCGTATTGATGAGAAATGAAATATTATGATTACTTCCACCATAAGAAATCATGCGAATAGGAATCGTTCGAAACTTTTCCAAAATATCCGCTGCCATTCCCTTCTCGTTTTTAATAAAATTGCCCACAACACAAATTATCGTCTGATCAGAATCTATTTCTACAGCCCCGTATTTTTCTAATTCTTGACGAATATTTGTAAGCTGAGTAGCATCGTCTACGGTGACAGAAACAGCCACCTCAGAAGTAGTGATCATATCGATTGGTGTGGTGTACAATTCAAAAATTTCAAATACCTTCCGCAAGAACCCATAAGCCAACAACATCCTTCCTGAATTTATTTTTATGGCAGTTATTCCGTCCTTCGCGGCAATCGCTTTCACACCTCCACCATCAGCTTCTTTGCTAATTAACGTTCCCTGAGATTCCGGAGAAAGTGTGCTTTTAAGCCGAACCGGTATGTTGGCATTTTTAGCGGGTAATATACTTGAAGGGTGTAAAATTTTAGCTCCAAAATACGCCAACTCTGCCGCCTCATCAAACGACAATTGCTTGATGGGCTTCGTATCATTCACCACCCTTGGGTCGTTATTATGCATTCCATCAATATCCGTCCAAATCTGAACTTCACTAGCCTCTATCGCCACTCCAACCAAGGATGCGGTGTAATCCGAGCCTCCTCTTTTCAAATTATCAATTTCGCCATAAGTATTCCGGCAAATAAACCCCTGAGTAATAAACAGCTGCTCCTCTTTATGTTCTTTTAACAAGCGATTTAAATTCTCCTTGATGTAATAATAGTCGGGCTCTAAATCTTTATCAATCCTCATGAATTGCAACGCGGGTAGCAAACAGGAAGAGATTCCTTGCTCGTTAAGGTAATAGTGCAATAACGCAGTTGAAATTAGCTCCCCTTGTGCAAGTACTGCTTTCTCCTCGTGAATGGTAAACGAATCTTGCGTAAACCCTTGCAAAAAATCAAAATGAGAGTTTATCAACTCTTTCATCCTTGCTTGTGACTCTTCTTTCGCAAACAATTCCTGCAGCACATCATGATAATGCAAGCGCAAGCCTTCAATAAGTTGCGCTGCTAAATCGTTCTTTTTTGCAAAAAGATAAGTTGCTATTTGAACTAAAGAGTTTGTTGTACCTGACATAGCAGACAACACAACCACTTTTACTTCTCCATTTGAGATCAGCGTTGCTACTTTTTTTATCCTATCGGCGGACCCTACAGAAGTACCTCCAAATTTCAGAACCATCATACCCAAAAAATTTAACGCTCAAAGATAACGGTTTTAAGCATTTAATAATTTGCATTTTTTAACGCGCACAGTTTTTATGAGACTTCCTTTTGGCAAGCCTTTTTGGTAAGTTTGTTGCTTAAATTTCAGCGCACATGTTCAGCCTGTTGAAGAAAGAAATTCAGTCGTTTTTAGGCTCCTTAATTGGATACATAGTCATTATTGTTTTTTTAACAATAATGAGCCTTATTATGTGGGTATTCCCAAGTGACTATAACATTTTAGACAATGAATACGCCACTTTAGGCCCCTTATTTAGTCTGGCGCCTTGGGTATTTATGTTCCTCATCCCTGCCATTACCATGCGATTGTTTGCAGACGAAAACAAGACCGGAACAATCGAGTTATTACTTACAAAACCGTTAACAGACCTACATATTATCAGTGCGAAATATCTTGCCGGAGTCCTTTTGGTGCTTTTCTCGTTATTGCCAACACTCATCTATTATGTTGTTGTTTATCAGCTTGGCGCTCCCCAAGGTAATCTCGATCAAGGTGGAACCTGGGGCTCCTATTTAGGCCTGCTATTTTTAGCCTCAGCATTTGTTGCGATCGGACTATTTTCCTCGGCCTTATCCGACAATCAAGTAATTTCATTTATCATCGCAGTTTTCTTGAGCTTCTTCGCCTACATTGGCTTCGATTTTATAAGCTCATTAGCTCTTTTCGGAGGGTTCGACTTGCTGGTCCTAAAACTGGGAATTAGCGAACATTATGGTTCTATGAGCAGAGGAGTTATTGACAGCCGAGACGCACTGTATTTCCTTTCGGTAATTGCATTCTTTTTTATGTTAACCAAGTTAAAACTTAGCTCAAGAAATTGGTAATGAAGAAGACAAGAACAAAAGATATCATTGGTTTTTTTATTGGGCTCGGCATTCTGTTTTTGCTCAACATGATAAGCTCTGTCGTTTTTAAACGCTTTGATTTAACCACCGACCACCGTTACTCCATTTCAGAACCCACAAAACAACTCATTGAAAGTTTAGAGAATGACGTGTACATCACCGTCTATTTGGAAGGCGACTTCCCAGCTTCTTTCAAACGATTGCGAAATGAAACCAGAGAAATGCTAGATGAGTTTCAAGCATATTCTAATGGGAAAATTGACTTTAAATTTATCAATCCTTCAGCTGCAATAGACAAAAATGAACGAGATGAAACCTACCAAAATCTCTACAAAAAAGGACTTCGACCAACAGACTTAAACATAAAAGGCGAAGACGGGGTTTCCCAAAAAATTGTTTGGCCAGGTGCAATCATTAGTTACGGCGAAATAGAAATTGCTGTTCAATTACTTAAAAGTCAGTTTGGTGGTCAGCCCGAATTAATTCTTAACCAATCCATTGAAAGTTTAGAATATGAATTGGCATTTGGCATTAAAAAAGCATCAACGCCCAATGTTCATAGCATTGCCTTTATTGAAGGTCATGGAGAATTGAATAAATACGAAACCGCGGACATTATGGGTTCGTTACGAGAATATTACAATGTAGAACGAGTCGTTATTAACGGCAATGTTAACAGCTTGCAAGAGCGCCTGTATACCAACCTAGATAGCACAAATGCAGTTTTACAAAAACGCTTTGATGCGATTGTGATTGCTGCACCCGATTCTAGTTTTACGGAAAAAGATAAATTTATTATTGACCAATACCTGATGTATGGAGGGAAAGTAATTTGGCTAATTGACCAAGTTTTTGCCGACATGGATAGCCTCAATTCTAACTACAACAACAATACAATTTTAGCTACTTCGAAGAACTTAAATTTAGATGATCAATTGTTTAAGTATGGAGTCCGGTTTAACAAAGACTTGGTAATGGATTTACGTTCCGCTCCTATTCCTGTTGTAAATGGACAATATGGAAATCAAGTAAAAACAAAACTTTTCCCATGGCCATATTTTCCTTTCTTGTTCAGCAAGAACGACCACCCTATCAATAAAAATTTAGATGTGGTAAAAGCGGAATTTATGAGCAGTATTGACTTGGTTGGGAAAAGCAATTTGACGAAAACCGTGCTACTTTCTACTTCAGCAACAACAAAAATTGTAAAATCTCCCACTCGAGTTAGTTTAAACATGCTAAGCTTTGACCCCCCGGTGCAACAATACAATAAGAAAGACATTCCGTTAGCAGTGCTTGTTGAAGGTGAGTTCGAGTCCGTTTTCAAGAATAGGTTAACCCCAAATATCTTGGAGTCAAAACAAATCAAGTTCAAAGAAAAAAGTGACTCGACACAGCAACTATTTATATCGGATGGAGATTTAATTAAAAATGAATTTAATCAAGAGAGCAATCAATTTTTCGCCTTGGGGTTTGACAAGTATACCAAGCAGATTTACGGAAACAAAGCCTTTTTTACAAATGCAATCAATTATATGGTAGACGAAAGTGGTTTAATCTTGTCTAACAACAAAAGCTTTAAAATAAGATTGCTGAATGCACAAAAAATCAAAGAAGACAGAGTTCAAATTCAACTAATCACTACGTTGATTCCAATACTGTTGACCGTTCTCTTTGGGCTCATTTTACATACCATCAGAAAACGAAGATATACCAGAAATTAGATGAAAAACTTAATCGGATTAATCATTCTTATTGTTTTTGGCATAACAGCCTATTTTTTATTTGCTGATAAAGACAGTTTTGTTCCCAATAATACCGAAGACTATAAAGACTTTGCAATTGAAGACACAGCTGCGGTAAGTAAGATATTTTTAAGTCAAGCAAGTGGAAAAACGTTGCTACTTTCAAGAAGTGAAGGATCTCAGTGGTCTGTTAACAATAGCTTTGCGGCAAGAACAGACGCGGTAGGGTTGATTTTAAAAACGTTAGCAGATATTAAAGTAAGCGGAATAGTTGCTCAAGATCAAATGGACCACACTATAAAAAGCTTGGCTACAAGGGCCATAAAAGTTGAGTTTTACACTACTAACAACAGACCTGAAAAAACCTGGTACATAGGAGACCCTACTGCCAGCAGATTGGGAACCTATATGCTTCTTGAGAAAGATGGAAAAAAATCGTCTAAACCATACATCACCCACCTAATTATGGAGAGAGGTTACCTTGGTACTCGGTTTTTTATTGACCCTGTACTTTGGAAAGACAGAGTTGTGATGAAATGCAATCCAAAAGAAATCAAAAGTGTCGAGATAAGACATGCAAACGATACATCCATTTCATTTCAGATAGATCAATACGAATTGGGGAAATTTAGATTAACCAACTTAACTGATGCTAGCATGTATGATTTATCTCCTCAGCTAGCAGTGCCTTATTTAAAAGAATTCTCAGCTGTTTACTATGAATACATTGACCAAAAAACTCCTTCTCAAGTGATCGATTCCATTTATTCAGCTGCTCCAAGACACAGCATAACGGTAAAGATGAAAGACAACAAAGAGTTTGTTATAAAATCGTACAATATGCCGGTATTAGAAGGCTCGATGTTGAACGGAAAGGTGGTCAATTACCACCCTGAACGGATGTATATTTATACAAGTCATTTAGGTAAAGATGTTCACCCAATAGTTCAGAACTTAACTTTTGACAAGTTGTTGCCTAGCTTTAAGGACTTAAAGTCATTAACAACTGTTGAAAAGTAAATGCAATAGAAATCGATTTTTCCTTCTCAAAAGCTATAAATTTGTTTGCTATAGAAAAAGATAGCAGATATGAAATTTTTAGTATCGAGTAGCGCATTACTCAAACAATTACAGAACATTAGCGGTGTTTTAAATGGAAACAATTCACTTCCTATTTTAGACCATTTTCTATTTGAAATTAGCGAAAATCTAATTCAAGTTACCGCTTCAGATTTGGAGACAACAATGGTGACCAAAATTACTGTTGATTGCAAGGAAGATGGAATTATTGCAATCCCTGCAAAATTACTTCTGGACACGTTAAAATCGCTACCAGACCAGCCGCTTACCTTCACTATTGATTTAGAGAAAAAAGCAATAGAGATTAAATCTGATTATGGTAAATATAAATTACCGGGTCAAGACGGAGCAGAGTTTCCAAAAACTCCTGAAGTAGAATCGCCTACAAACCTTTTCGTTCCTGGAGAGTTATTATTTAACGCTATTGACAAAACCATTTTTGCAAGTGGAAACGATGATTTACGACCTGTTATGTCAGGTGTATTCTTTCAACTTTCAAAAGAAGATTTAACCTTTGTAGCAACGGATGCTCACAAGTTGGTAAAATATAAAAGAACTGACGCAAAAGCCTCTAAAACGGCTAGTTTCATTATGCCTAAGAAGCCGTTAAACTTGTTAAAAAACATTTTAAGCTCCGTTGAAGAAGAAGTGAAAATTGAGTTCAACGAAACCAATGCGTCGTTTACTTTTGAAGACACAAAGTTAATTTGTAGATTAATTGATGGAAAATACCCGAACTACGAGGCGGTAATTCCAAAGGAGAATCCAAATAAATTGACAATCGAAAGACTGTCATTACTTAGCTCGATCAAAAGAGTAAGTATATTCTCAAGCAAAACAACCCACCAAGTAAGATTAAAAATGAGTGGGAGCGAATTGCAAATTTCTGCTGAAGATGTAGACTTTGACAATGAAGCTAAGGAGCGTTTGAAATGTTCTTTTAACGGAGAAGACATGGAAATTGGATTTAACTCAAGATTTTTAATTGAAATGTTGAGCAACTTAGATACTGACGAAGTAAATATTGAAATGTCAGCGCCAAATAGAGCAGGTATTTTAACTCCAGCAACTGGAAATGAAGAAAACGAGCAAGTTTTAATGCTCGTGATGCCGGTTATGTTGAACTCATAAATAATACCCAAAATACAGTATAAAGCCCGTCTCGAGAAAATCGAGATGGGCTTTTTTTGTGAAAGCCTTACCTTTACAGCATGACTAAAAAAGACGAAGAATTAGTACAGACACTTTGTTCGATCCACGCACCTTCAGGAAGCGAGTTGGCCGTTCGAAATTTTTTAATTGAGTATTGCAATTCAAACCAAAGCAATTGGAAAGTTCAGCCACAACTAGTTTATGGAGAAGACTTTCAAGATTGTGTCATCTTGATTTTTGGCCAACCTAGAACTGCTATGTACGCCCATATGGACTCTGTAGGTTACTCTGTAGGTTACAAAAACGAACTGCTTAAAATTGGTGGACCACAAGCCAAAGCAGGAACTCTTTTACTGGGCGAGGACAGCCAAGGTAAAATAGAAGGTAAGCTGGACTTTGTAATTGAAGAGGAGGTGGACGAGAGAAAAGTAGTGACGACCAAGATTATTTTCGACCGGGAAATAGATCGTGGGACAACACTTACTTACAAGCCAAACTGGATAGAAACTGACACACACATTCAAAACTGCTATTTGGACGACCGTCTGGGCATCTGGAACGCCTTAAAGGTAGCTGAGACATTAGAAAACGGAGCTATCGTATTTTCTACTTGGGAAGAAGTAGGTGGAGGTAGTGTGGGTTATTTAGCCAAATATCTCTATGAAAAATACCAAGTTCGTCAATCACTCATTTCGGACATTACATGGGTTACCAATGGTGTAAAAGATGGGAATGGAGTTGCCATTTCGATCCGTGATTCCGGCATACCAAGAAGAAGTTACATTGATAAAATTATTGAACTTGCAAAATCTTCAGGTGCAATGTTTCAGCTAGAAGTTGAAAGCGCAGGCGGCAGCGATGGTAATGCACTTCAAAAATCCCCTTACCCCATTGATTGGTGTTTTATAGGCGCGCCCGAAAATAATGTACATATGCCAACAGAAAGTGTGCATAAAAAGGATGCAGAGGCAATGCACGTACTTTATAGTTACTTGATGGAAAATTTATGACCAATCCCAATCGAAAACGTCATCTTGAGAGGGGAAAGAACAGCTCTTCTGCACATAAGAGACTGATTGTGGAAAAGGATGACAACATGAGTTTTCTTACTTTTTTTGTAGCCTTTAGTTTCATTGGCTCTATTCTATTTTTTGTGGTCAATGTTCACAAAATAGACATCTCAAACTTTGGCTTATTCCGCTTATTAGCGCTTGCAACGGCGCTTTGCTTCTTCATTCCAATTAGGCTGTTTCGAAAAAAATATACTATGAGTTTTTACGAATATGCAATTTTCAACATCATTTCATTTGCGCCGACAAGCATTGTTTTAGTTTTTATCCTAACCCTCACATTTAACAGCTCTCCTTATATAGAAACCTATCAAATCTCCAGTTTTGAGCCCTTTGAAAAAAAATACATCTTCAATTTAGCCGATGGCCAATACCAAGACGATGAATACCTCCGAACCATCTACGACGATAATTTTACCAATATCAGAGGTACATCAAAATACTCGATAAAATTCAGCGATGGCTACTTTGGACTAAGAGTGATTTTAGAAAAGTCAAGTCAATAATTCACTTGTTGAAAGGACTCTCCCCTTCTTATAAATTTTAGCTAAGCTTCATATCCAAATTTTTGGTATTTGTAAATCAATGAAGTTTAGGAATCCATGATATTAAAGTCACCAAAGGCAGCTCTTCAGGGATCATGACTAATTGTTGTGTTTATGCATAAATATTAGTTAATCTAAAAAGAAAAAATTCCACGTTTTTAACTCCTCTAAATCTTGACCTAAAAGCCTTTATTTTGGCGTTGAATGACTCTGCTGCTGCATTAGTGCTTCTATCGTCAAAATAATTAAGTATTGAGTCGTAATTAATTGATATTGTATTCATAATAGTCCTAAAACTTTTAAAGTCTGATTTTTCAACACAATTGTACCATTGTGCTAATTTTGTCATCGCTACTCCCTTTTCAATTGAAGAGTTATAAATAACTTTAAGTCCATTACTTAAGTCATATGCTTGCTTAATTCTGGGATATATTTCAAACAAAAGTTCAGATCTAATCTTTTGATTAGCGGTCCATTTTTCGGGACTTTTAAATAGTAAATATCTGCTTCTTGCAAGTAACTGCTTTAACGTGTCACCGTTTGATAACGTCGTTTCTACGTGAGTTCTTCCTTGTTTTTTTGCGCTTAAAATGGCTTGATTCTCTTCATCAATTGCTATCCATCTGTATTTAATTCTAACTTCTTGAACAGCCTCAGAAGCTAGTTTTTGAACGTGAAAACGGTCTGTAACTTGCTTGGCTAGTGGAAAGCATTCTTTTGCAATTTGCTTCATTGTTGAAGCCATGTCTAAGGTTATTTCTTCAACCATTCTTCGGTTAGATTCTGTGATTTTCTTCACGATGCGGACAACAACTGCTGATGCTGTTCCTTTAATTATGGCAACAATTGAACCTGCTCTACCTTTGGCTTTTTTATTGGTTATTATGGTATAAAGTTCTCCTTGAGAAAGCGCTACTTCATCTATAGACAAACGCTTACCTATATTTTTGGAAAAGATCAACCAGTCTTTAGCATGAGTTAGCTGTTCCCAATTTTTAAAATCACTCAAATAGTCCCGATACCGGCGCTGTAGCTTTTTACCATTGACACCGTAAATTTCGCCCAATGAATTGCAATCTAAATCCTTAGTATTGATTAATCTCTTTTAAAAAATCAGCGAAATCACTAGTCATTCGGCTGCCAATTGCTACTAAAGTCCAATCTCTTTGGACTATTTTCTTACTTATCTTATCTAACCATCTCCGGCGTTTAATGTGCAACAAAACAGTTTTGCCACGCAAAGGAAAGTCTTGAATAGTAATCTCATTATGAAAGCCATGGGCAATCAACTTTTTTTCTTTTACCTCTAAAGGAATGTCGCTTTTCTCTTCAAAACTCAAATGGACAACTTCATTTTCTATTCGAGAATTAAATAGGTTGAAGTGAGATATTAGCAATTCAGGAAGCAATAAACTTAAGGTCTCTTTTGTTAGTTCCAAATCGTAAAGTTTTATTCAAAATTCCGATTCTTAATTCGTTTCACACACAACTTTTGTTCTTGATCCCAAGTAAACCGATACGCTTTAGAATAAAATTCGACTCAATTATCGACGATTAAAACACCTGTCCTATTTTTAGATTAAAGGTGTTTTGTATTTCTGTGTGAGGATTAGTTCCTGAATTGGCTGGGTAATACACCATACCTTTTTTTAAATACCTTAGAGAAGTAACTCATGCTAGATATTCCGACTAGCTGGCATATTTCAGATACATTCAACTCTGTTGTAGTGAACAAATGTTTCGCATGGCCCATTCGAAGATTCGAAATATAGCGTCCTACAGAATCTCCATAAAGATACTTTATCCCAGTTTGAAGTTTTTTAGGACTAATTCCAAAGTGCCTGCTCAATGCCAGAATAGTAAAACTCGTTTCCAAGTTCTTAAGAACATAATCTCCCAAAGAAGTAATTCTAGATAGTTCGGCAGTAGTTAGGGTAGATTCATTTTCTGCAACGCCCTCACTAAACATCTTAATCTGTGATGCCAGCATGTTCAAAACGGCACCTTCAGTACGAAGCCCTCCTACTAGGTCGACATCATTGTTTTCACATACTATCGAAGCGTATTTTTCTGTTGCCGTATCAATTTCTCCAACATGCATATATGGCCGTTGTTTAGAAATTTGTTGAAAGATTTCTCCAACTTTTGAATAGATTCTTTTTGCGTTTCGTATATCCAGGCTTTCCAATGACTTTAGGTCTACTATTATTACTGCAATTTTCAGTTCAACATTAGCCGGAAATATAACTTTTACGGAAGTTTCTGAGCTACCCAAAGCCATCATATTCTGGTTCTGCAGTATTTTTTTGAATTCTACTTGGTCACCAAAACGATGAAAAAAATGACCTTTTACATTGTAGCAAAAATAATAGGGATTGTTCTCAGATTGGCCCAAATCAACCTTAAAGTCCGATAAAAAAGTAACATTATATACCCATACCGACAAGCCATTAAATATTTGATAAGAGCTTATGAATCCTTTGGCCAAATGATTATCCATGGTAATCGTTGAGGCATCGTTGCCCTCGTCTAACACCGCATTGAAATGGGCTGCCATTTCACGCACATGATTAGAGTTTGAATCTTCAATTAGATCTAACATTTTTTGTCGAATTACCCAATAATATGAAGTTGTAAGGTAGAACTAAAATTGAATGATATTCCTATTTATTTTAATCCTCTCGCCTACTCATTTAAAACCCTCTGATTGGGATAAATACTGTGTTTACGAGACAGGATTACCTTGTAAACAAATAGCAGACCCAAGCAGTTTGGTGATTTTAAAAGAGAAATTTAACTTCGTTTCATACTTTAGCGACTCACTGCATACTTAATAGAGCACCAACTCAATACATTCCAATTAAAAGACCGAAAGGTTCCATCTATTTTTAGATACTATAGCTCCGAATACAGTATTTGAAGCCCTTTTCCTACATGTAATTATCACCCTTTGGCCTTAAATTTAATGCGCTACATTTAGCATTCGAAAAAACCTCGCGGTTATCTTCCAATATATTACTATGAAACAAATTTCCTTCGTCCTTCTTATTTTTATTTCTACAACTATTTATGCTCAAAACCATCAATGGCGGGGTATTCCGATTTTGGATAAAAATGGAGTGATTCTGATGGATCAAAACTCTTTTATCGGAGTTATTAGTCTTGCTGCCGTAACTTATGGCTTGGCAAAATTTGTTTTTAACAACAACAAAGCATTAAATTTTTACCAAGTAAGAGCAGGTGTTTTTGGCACAGAGGGAGGAACTGTAGTCATGGAGAATTTTGGAATTGAAAAAAGGGTTGCTCCTTGGTTTGGCTTAGGATTAGAAGTTAATAACCAACAATGGATCTATGAAGAGAAAAATGGAGCGGGAATAGGTTTCAATACCTATTATCGATGGCACTTATTTGGCAGAAAAAAAATTAGCCCTTACCTAGAATTCGGTGCTGGCTTATTCTATGGTTTCAGCGAATTCCCTCCGAACGGGACAAATTTTACATTTAATCTTGCCACTCAGTTGGGTGCTGAGTATACATTTGAAAATAACGATAAATTACGATTAGGGTATGGTCATATTCATCAATCAAATAATGAATTATTAGACCCCAACCCGGGTGAAGATGGAAATGGTCTTAACCTCACTTATTTGTGGTTTTGGAAATAATATATCGTCCAATAAAAACGAATTCCCAACCAGAGTGAAATACATGGGGTCGCTTGCAGCTGAAGAAGCATTGAACAGAAGATAGCAGTTTGTCTCCTCAAGAATCCTGATAAAAGTTGGACCTTTAGGTCTAGATGCAGACGAGACATTTCATCCGATTATAAATATTTCCCCTATAAATTGCATACAACTTGATTTCTATCCTTATCGAATTAGCTCTTGCCGAATTGGCAATAAAATATTTAATACCAATTAATTAACCTGATAAAACAGCTTATTATTCTAGTTATATGTAAAACAAATTATACACAAATAGATGTTGAAGCCTCTTTGAGAAAGGAGGATTATTTTTTAGCTTATTACTAAAAATAAGAGGATGGCTTTTTTCCAAATCGTTTAAAGTACAGGCTTGTAAAGTAACTTGGTTTTTCAAAGCCCACAGTATAACACACCTCTGCTACTGTGGTGTATACTTTGTTTTTTAATAATTCCTCCGCCTTTAATAATTTAATCTCTCTGATAAATTTAAGAGGAGTTAATCCTGAAATTGTTTTTAACGTTCGGGTCAACTGCTTCTCGCTCATATCTATATTATCTAAAAGTTCCAGAACTCCAAAATTTGGGTCAGATATATTGACACTAATTATTGCTCTTAGTTTAGTCAAAAACTTATCCTCCTTATGTATGTGCTGCTCATTGCCCGCAGTTTCCTTTTCTCGCTGTTTTTTGTTCTCGAGTAAATTGACAACCCTTGCAATCAATTCTCATTGACTAAACGGTTTTGTTATGTAGTCATTTATACCAATTGCAAACCCCTTAACTCGATCTTCTTCCGTCTCCATGGCGGTAAGCATAACAGTTGGAATAAACTTATACATATCCAATGCTTTCAGTTTTGCAAGAAATTCAGAGCCGTTCATATTTGGCATCATTAAATCTACAGTAATTAGGTCGATTTTATTTTTTTCCAATAGGTCTAGAGCCTCAACGCCATAGCTGGCAATTAATCCTCTTGAGTAGGCTGCAAGAATAGATTTCACATAGTGCTGCATTTCTAAATGGTCATCCACTACCAAAATAACAACCTCTTTTTCTTCCATTATTGGATAAATAGGAAATTGATCTTTCGGATACATCACGTCCTCCTTTATCCCAGGGTTTTTTGTCACTAATGAAGCTTAGTGGTAATTCAATAATGAACTCTGAGCCACTATTAATAGACATCTTTCCTCCTAGCAACTCACCAAATTCTTTTACAATTACTAATCTTATTCCCGCTCCTCCATGGGATGTATCTCCCGGTTGAGAAGATTGAAAATAACGTTGAAAAACTTTATACTGATCGCCCTGTGGTATTCCAACACCAGAATCTTTCACTACCAGTTGGATAAATTCATATCCCTCAGAATCCATACCAAAATGATTTTCTAAGAGAATCTTCGTTGCGTATACATGTTTGATTTTTGCCTAAAATAAGAGAACCTTTGAAAAGGAATAAAAATGGTTGCAACTCCACAATTGAATTGCGTTACCTTTGTAAAAAATTAAGACATATCGCACTTTCAACAGAAATAGTACAATTGCTTAAAAAGGACATCAGAGTGGAGCTTCGCGAAAAGGCAACGCTAAACGGAATGTTGTTGTATGTGGTATCTACAGTTTTTGTCGCGTATCTCATTTTTTCGAGTTTAGAAGAACTGAGCACCTGGGTTGCGTTGTTGTGGATTGTTTTGCTTTTTGCATCTACCAATGCAAGCATCAATAGCTTCAGAAAAGAAGCTGGTAGAGAATTTTTCTATTATTATTCCCTCGCTCAACCACAAGCTATCATTCTTTCGAAAATGCTATTTAATGCCTTGTTGCAACTAGTGATTACCGGATTAACCTTGCTCCTATTTATGCTGTTACTTGGCAATCCAATTGAGAATATGAGTCTGTTCTATTTGGTGCTGTTTTTAGGAAGTTTAGGAATTTCTACCATTTTAAGTTTGAGTTCTGCCATTGCTTCAAAAACAAACAACAATGCTACCTTAACAGCCATTTTATCTTTTCCTATTATGTTGCCTACTTTATTAACCGCAATTAAAGCGAGCATGCTCTGTGGGTTGGGGTTTTCATGGGATGAATGTCAGGTTTACATCATCACATTAGCACTGTTAAATTTGGTGGTAATTGCTCTTTCCTATATATTATTTCCCTACCTTTGGAGGAGCTAATTTAGCTTGATGAATAAAGAATTAAATAACTCATTTCCAATGAGAAACTGGTGGAAAGCCCTGACTATTATCTTACTCCTTTATGCCCTTATTGCAGGGCTCTTAATTCCTGTTCCCAGACAAGTTATTTTATACGAAAGCATTCGAAACCTATACTTTCACGTTCCCATGTGGTTCAGCATGATCTTTTTGTTTCTAATGTCTGTAGTATACAGCATTAAAGGTCTTTCTTCAACCAATTTATCGTACGACACAAAAGCCAGAGAATTGGTGAATGCAGGAATTATTTTCGGAATTTTAGGAACCATTACCGGAAGTATTTGGGCCAAGTTTACTTGGGGCGCCTGGTGGGTAAACGACGTTAAACTAAATGGTTCTGCAATTACTATGCTCATTTATTTGGCCTATGTCGTTCTCAGAGGGTCACTAGATGATGAACAGAAAAGAGCCAGAATTTCAGCAGTGTATAACATTTTTGCGTTTGTTTTGTTATTAGTTTTCATTGGTATCTTACCACGAATGACTGATTCGCTTCATCCCGGCAATGGAGGAAACCCAGGTTTTAACAGTTATGATACAGATAAAAGTATGCTAATGGTTTTCTACCCTGCAGTCCTTGGTTGGATTCTCTTGGGTTGGTGGATTGCCTCCATTAGAATTCGAATTTCAATAGTAGAACAAAAATTAGAAGCATGAAATATACCCTCTTAATTGCCTTATTAATCAGCTCATTTATAGCGAAGGCTCAAGACATTCAAATGGCAGATACCATGCGTTCTGAAGGAAAAATTTATGTGGTTGTAGCCGTACTTTGCGTCATTTTAATTGGATTATTTATCTACTTAATTACAATAGATAGAAAGCTAAGCAACCTAGAGAAAGAAATCAATTCATAAGCTATGAAGAAGTCACACATTATAGGAATTATTGTTATCGCCATCGCAATTGGCGCCATAATTAGTACGGTTTCAGACGCAGCAACATATGCTGATTTTGGAATGGCAATGAAAAACCCTGGAAAACAATTTCAAGTTGTGGGTCAATTGAATAAAGAGAAAGACATTATTTATGCTCCGGAAAGTAACGCCAATGAATTTTCGTTCTTCATGGTAGATAAAAGTGGAAACGAGCAAAAGGTAATTTTCAATGGTGCAAAGCCACAAGATTTTGAACGGTCTGAACAAGTTGTTATTACAGGTAGTTTAAAAGGAGAGAATTTTTTAGCAGACAAGATTCTGATGAAATGTCCTTCAAAATATCAAGACGGAGAAGCAGGGGAATTAACAGAAATTACAGCTGAGAGCAAATCATAATCAATGATAGAATACGTAGGAGAAAACCTGTTAGCAGGTCAAATTGGGAATTTTTTAATCTTTCTGAGTTTTGTAGCAAGTTTATTATCAGTTGTTTTTTATTACAACACTTCTGAATTAAGCTTAGAATTAAATTCATGGAAAAGAGGTGGAAGATTTTTCTTCCGATTGCATTCGTTTTCTATGGTAGGATTAATTGGCATCCTATTCTACCTTATTTATAACCATGCATTTGAGTACTATTACATCTGGCGACACAGTTCGTCAGACATGTCGATGAAGTACATTATTTCTTCTTTTTGGGAAGGTCAAGAAGGAAGTACCATGTTGTGGGCCTTTTGGAACATCGTTTTAGGCAATATTCTAATTTTTACCACTAAAAAGTGGGAAGGCAGTGTCATGACCATTTATGCTACTGTTCAAGTTTTTTTAAGTGCCATGCTACTCGGTATCTTTCCTTTCGATATTCAAATTGGAAGTAACCCCTTTGTCCTTTTAAGAGAACATGCTGACATGTTCAACTTACCATTTGTTAGCAATCCGAATTATCTTGGCTTTGTAGAAGGCAATGGCTTAAATCCACTCTTGCAAAATTATTGGATGACGATTCACCCGCCAACGGTATTCTTTGGCTTCGCCACTACCCTCATTCCATTTGCATATGCCTTATCGGCACTGTGGAAAAAACGCTACCAAGAATGGATAAAACCGGCATTGCCTTGGACTTTCTTTGGAATTGGCATTTTAGGCTTAGGTATTTTAATGGGTGGTGCTTGGGCATATGAAGCACTAAGTTTTGGAGGTTTTTGGGCCTGGGATCCAGTAGAAAACTCTTCACTTGTGCCCTGGTTAGTATTAGTTGGCGCAGGTCACCTTATGTTAATCAATAGAAATAAAATGAAAAGTATTTTTTCAGCTTTTGCTTTAGCTCTATTTTCATTTCTTTTGGTGGTCTACTCTACTTACCTCACCAAGAGTGGCATATTAGGTGAAACTTCGGTTCACTCTTTTGCGGATGGTTTACCGGGGCAGCTGATTATTTTCTTACTGTTTTACTTGTCTGTAGCGTTGTTTTTCTTGTTCAAAAATGGGAGACAATTTCTTAAAAAAACAGAAGAAGATGCCTTTTGGAGCAGAGAGTTTTGGATGTTCTTAGGAGCTTTAGTTTTAGTCATATCTGCTTTTCAAATTACACTTTCAACTTCAATTCCCGTCATTAACGCCCTATTTGGTACAACACTCGCTCCGCCTGCAAAACCAATTGAGCACTATAATTCGTGGCAAATACCATTGACTATTTTGGTAACTTTATTTGTCGCAATCAGTCAGTATTTGAAATACAAAAAAACAGAGGTTGTCCCCTTCTTTAAAAAGATTGCTCCTTCATTGATCATTTCATGCTCTGCTACCGCAGTGATGGCAGTTCAATTAGAAATCAGAGATGTCTTTTTGATCACTTTACTGTTTACTTCCCTGTTTGCAGTTCTTGCGAACCTTGATTATTTAATTCGAATTCTTAAAGGAAACGTAAAAAAAGGCGGTTCAGCCATTGCACATGTTGGTTTTGGAATGGTGATTCTGGGATCGCTATTATCGGCAGGAAATAAAAAAATAATTTCTAAAAACAGAACTCAAGTTAACATCAACTTCGAGGACAATAAGGACGCCAACAACCAAAACGTAATGCTTTTGCGCAACGATACAGTGTTAATGGATTCTTATTATGTGACCTACACCCAGCGAAGAATTGATGGAAAACATGTATACTTTGACATGGATTACCTGAAGGTAAATGAGGAAGGGAAGTACCAAAAAGAATTTAGCCTATCCCCTTTTGTGCAACTAAACGAACAAATGGGAAATGTTCCGGAACCTGACACCAAGCACTTTTTGGATAAAGATATTTTCACACACATTACCTATGCCGATTTAGAAAATTTAGATTCAACAGCACAAGACATTTACCGGGAGTCTGATACGTTAAATCTAAAAGTTGGAGATTCTTTATTTACAAGTAACTCCATTATTAAGTTGACCAACTTTGAGCGCAATATCAACAAGGATGAATTGAATTTAAAAGAAGAGGATATTGCTTTAGGCGTAAAGATTACTGCAAGAACATTAGAAGGAGAGTATTATGAAGCTAGGCCTATCATGGTCATTCGAGGAAATAACATCTTTTCTATTAGTTCTGAAATTGAAGCGCTTGGTTTAGAATTTGGTTTTGCAGGTATAGATCCCGAGACAGAAAAACTAAAAATATTACTAGCTGAGAAGAATAAAAATTCAGGTGATTTCGTGATCATGCAAGCGATTGTTTTTCCTTATATCAATGTATTGTGGATTGGAATAATAATTATGGTATTGGGGAGTTTACTTGCTGCATGGAATAGGATGAGAGCTGGGAAAGGTTCGAACTAGTCTCCATATTATATGTAAGGTAATAGTTAGTTAAATAAAAAATCATTTTTATACGTAAAAGGATGAATGCTAAACAACAAATTAAAAAGGTAACCATTGTAGGAGCAGGAAATGTGGCTCACAATTTTGCTCTCGCTTTTAGAAATGCAGGGTATATTATTCATGAAGTATACAGCCGAACGCAGCGTTCTGCAATGCTGTTGAGCCAAGCCATGAATACCAATTACACAACAGATTTATCCAACCTAAGAAAGGATACCGACCTTTTCATTTTAGCAGTAAACGACGATGCTTTAGCTGACGTTGTTTGTAGCATCAAAGTAAAAAATGTTCCTATTGTTCACACTTCAGGCTCTACTCCTATTGACGTTTTTGAACCTTGTGGATTCGAGCGATATGGAATTCTCTACCCAGTCCAATCTTTTCAAAAGAACGAAACGGAAAGCTTAGAACCCATCCCTATTTGTGTGGAAGCAAATGACAGTAAAACGGAAGATTTATTTCTGAGCCTAGCTAAATCTTTATCGCACAAAGTATATGCAATGGATTCTGAAAAGCGAAAAGCATTGCACGTTGCAGCTGTATTTGCTAATAACTTCAGCAATCATTTATTTCACATAGCTGGTGAAATTTTAGCTAAGAAGAAGATTCCTTTTGATGTTATTCGTCCATTGGTAGAAAAAACGGCAGTCAAGATTAAAAACGAGAAGCCTATTAATACTCAAACTGGACCTGCCGTTCGGAATGATAAAAATGTAATTGACAGTCATCTTCAATATTTAGCCAACAACCCAGAATATCAAAAAATTTACGACTTAATTACTGCTGATATTTTCAAAGCACAACAAAACAAATAACATGTCAAATATTAAAGCTAAGCTCCGGCCAATTACTGCTTTCATGTTAGACGTTGACGGTGTTTTAACTGACGGAATGGTAATTACTTTACCCGATGGCGAGCAAGTTAGAAGAATGAACATTAAGGATGGTTATGCGCTGCAACATGCCGTTAAGAAGGGCTATCACATTTCAATTATTAGTGGTGGCACTTCCGAAAGTGTTCGCAAACGACTGAATACATTGGGAATAACAGAAGTGAACTTAGCCTGCAAGAATAAGGTTGAAGTATTCGAAAAATTGAAAGAGAAATTTGGCTTGAAGAAAGAAGAAATACTGTACATGGGAGATGACATTCCTGATTATAAAGTCATGCAGAAAGTTGGATTTGCAGCTTGCCCAAATGACGCGGCTGAAGAAATAAAGAGCATATCAGACTATATCTCCTCTAAAAAAGGCGGTGAAGGCTGTGTAAGAGACCTTATCGAACAGGTTTTGAAGCTACAAGGCAAGTGGTTCGATGATGACAGCTTTGAGTGGTAAAAAAGAGTTCCTTAATAGAGGTCATATAGCTTTACCTCGAATTTAGAAATTAAAAAGTTAGATTTATCCTCATTTCGAATGTAAGCGGAAAGTTGACTCTGCGCTGAAGTGCATTTGGGAAGGTTTACTTGATAGGTGTAGTTAGTCCACTTCCCTATAATCTTAGCAGGCACTTCATTTATTAAAAACCAAGTATAATAGCTGTTGTCGCCCTCACCTCCTTTAATTTCTATCACCATTTTTGCATTTTCAGAACTGTTTAACACCAGTTCTAATCGACTAACTTCTAGCTCCAAGTAATAGCCTCTACTCCGGTAAAAACAAGCTTTTAATGGATATTTCAATACAAGGCCGTATTCCTTATTAGAATAATCAAAATAATCCTTTTTTCTCCCTATTTCTTGTTGATTACTTTCGCCTAGATGCAAAGCAGTATCTAACAACATTTCTTTCTGAACGTTATACGGCATTAACGCTCTACTTCCTCCAATTTTTACCAGATGCGGTTCACTTACACCAAAAGTTGCGAGATATTTTTCGGCCGTCATGTCCCACGATGAAATAATGTTCTCCTTGTATTGAAAAGATTGAAATAAGTTCAGGCCAATACAGCCAACAATCACTACTTTTAGCACCATTCTCAGCAGTCTTTTGTAATAGATTGAATCTAGTAGGGTAGCTAAAAGAAAAGCGATGACGGCATAAAAATCTACAAATGACCGCTGACCCAAGGATGACCCGTACATCCAATTCCACCAAGAAGATACGATGTAGACCAAGACAGCTAAAAAAACGACTAAACTAAGAAACTGTTCTTTGTTCTTTTTATACATTAACGGCAACGAAAATAATGCCAAAGCCACCAACGGAGTGTAAACGAACCAACCTTTTCTGAAGCCGAATAACACCTCGAAAATTTGAGGGTTCGACCAGTAGAAACCTTCTTGACCATAGGACCAAAGCAAGTAAGTACCAGTTTGTAGATACCATAAGTATAGTTGAATTACGAGTGGTATCCCAAAAAAAACAAGAGCAGTTAACCAGCTTTTAAATGGAATACTTTTAATAGCAGCAAACAACTGAGAAAAACTACCTGACAGTAAAGGAAGTAACAACAGCACCACTCCATTTATGGGCCGAATGACGACAATCAATCCTAAAAAAAAACTTGCAAGTAAGAAAAATAGGATGCCCCTTTTTGAAAAAAAATGAGAAGTAAAAAACAGAAAAGCAGACACTGAAAAGAATGAATAAACATGTGTCATGCTTGGCGAAAGGACAGAGTAAAGAAAGAGATTACTACCAATAGAAATACCCAATAAACTCCAAAAAATAGCATCCTCCTTTAACTTCAGTAATCTCAACCAAAGGAAGATAAATGCCAAACCCAAGAATAAGTAAACCAATGAGCCTAGATTGATCCATTTTTTAGTTCTTGGAGAAAAGGGATCAAATACTTCATTGGCAGCGAAGGAGTGAAATTCAGCAACTTTATAAAAAGGAGCCATACAGATAGCAGCCCCTACAAAGCATTTATTTACAATTCTCCCTTCATACTCCATCATAAAATCAGAATTATCTTCCTGTTTTTCAATGGTTCCGTTATAAAAATAATTGACTAAATATTGATAATACCCTATTCCATCGCCGGAAATAATTTGAGGATTGTATTTTCCATTGGCGGTCTTCCACGACAATTGCGTCATTAGGACAATAATTAAAATGCCTAATAGCCCATATTTTAGGGTTGAAAACGAATTTCTAAACTTCAAGTCTAACGGTTAACGATTCTTCTTTTTCAAACTTAAGTAATCGATAAAATATAGCACTCGAATGGAAAGATTATTAATTTGAGGAGATTCTAGTGTTTGCTCAACATCCTTAAAATAATTACGCTCCAGGGGGTCTCCATTTTGAGCGATCACATTTTTCCAAACTACATTAATGTCACTGCCAGGTGCAAAGCGCCACCTAAAGCCCAAATCAATGTTAAACGCATTAAAACTTGTGTTCTCATTTAGCACTTTTGAAGCTTTCTTGCCTTCGTCGTATTGGATTTCGGTTATACTTCCATCAGAGTCGAGATTATACAACTTATCATAAGTAGCAGTGGACCAGTAATGACGTAAATTTAAATTAAGAGCCATCTTATTGTTAAAAATATAACTAGCTCTTACCGCTGAAATGTGCACATCAATGTCTCTTCTCCCCATAATTAATGAGGTATTTGAAGAAATTTTATTGGCAGAAATGGCATATCCTATCTCATTTTCATTTTGCTCTCGAACAAAATCGAAAACAAAAAACAACTTGTCATTGGGTCGAATTCTAGGGGAAAGAAAAAGCCTTGTATTGTATCGCCCTACTTCATCGAATACTCTATTTTGATAGCGAATATCAAATGCAAAAGGACGACTATAGTCGGTAGAAATAAAACCTCCAAACCAAACGTTTTTCGGATATTTATAATATTGGTTAAAAGTTCTTGTTTCAAAGAAATCAAAGGTTTCTATTGGCTCTGCCCCAGCATTTAACCCCAATGCATGAAAGGTTTTTAAACTATAAATCGTTTCCCAAGAGGCGGAAAAATTGGCAAAATGATCCGGTTTAAAAATTCTGGAATAGCTAATATCTACATCATGGCGCCAAAAGTTGAAGTGTTCTTTAGGGTTGTAATTTTGCAGGCGCACAGAACCGCTGGTTTCTTGGGTATTAAATATATTCTGAAAACCTAAATCATTTGGGTTAAAACGATCAGTAATAATTTCATGAGCAATAGAGTAGGTAAGATTTCCACTTATTTTTTCGACGGCAGCACTAGCTTTTTGACCTGTACTTACTTTATTCTTTACAAAACGATTACTTATTGCCCCTGCAGCGCTTACCGCATAATTATTTTGCTTGTCAGCCAATTGAAAATCAACCTGACTTACGTTAGCATCTCTGTTTTCTCCTTGACGCATGACATTTGTATTGGTCAGCGTTACAAACGAATTATTCCGAATTACTTGGTCAAAAACTAATACATTGTAATTGGTTAATGTATTGGTTTGAAATTTTCTTTTATTTTGTGTTTCTGAGTTTTCTATTTCTGCAAATTCCTTCCCTTCAATCGCATTAAAAACTCCAATGCCTAAACCGCGCTTTGTTCTTCCCGAAAGCTTAGTAGCATTGAGTAACTGGCTTTGATTGGGATTTCTTGTAAAGCGCTCTAAAGTATCTAACCCTCGAAAAGACGCTCCATAATTAAATGGCGTACCTCCTATTCTTCTCGAATAAAATAACCCTGCTTTATTAAACAATTCCACCCCTTCGGTAAAGAATTGTCTGTTTTCATTAAATTCTACTTCAAATTGTGATAAGTTCAACACTTGATTGTCAAACCTTGCTTGTCCGAAATCTGGAATTAACGTCATGTCAACCGTAAATGCATCGTTAATGCCGTATTTCACATCCATTCCTATGTTTTGTGAGTTACTAAATGAATTTCCGTTTGACGAATTGTTTTCTACATAAGCTGATGTATATGGAAAGAAGAACAATCGAACAGGGGGTTTTATATTCTTAACGCCGTCTAATCTTCCGGTTTGCGTTAAGAAACCATCAACTGTTGGATTCACAAAATTCCAATACGATCTTTCGCGGTTCCGTCGAATTTCTCTCCCAAAGTTAATTCCCCAAATCTGTTCCTCTACTTCTGGAAAACGCAACGCCGACCAGGGTATTTTATATTCAGCAGTCCATCCTTTTTGGTCAATCGTGGTAGCAGTTTCCCAAACAACATCCCAACTTAAACTTTCAGAATTGTTAGAATATTTGGTGTCAAATTGAACTCCCGAAGGAGTTATTCCCAACCCTTCTCCATTAATTCCATCGCGATACGTATTGAATGCAATGAAGAAAAAGTCCGAATTCCCAACTTGATCCCTTTCAGTTAAAAAGACATTGATACTGTCAGGATTGTCATACATTCTAGCTGCCACATACAACGCTATATCGTCGTAGGTTACCTTAACTTCAGTTGGATAAGAAGGGTTTTGACCTGGCCTTGGAGTTGTTTGCTTAAAATTAGAAATCATTGGAATTTTACTCCAAAAATCATCGTCTATAACACCATCAATGGTAGGGCTTTTTTCAGAAGCTTTAATGTTTAAGCTTCGTTTTTTAAGTCCTTCGCTTTGGGCAAAACTTGTACCAAAGGAGAGCATAAAAAAAACAATTAATAATCTCATTTTATAACATTTGACTCAGTAGAGTAAAATTCGAAATTCTTATTGATGTAAATAGTTTTTATATGATAGGCGGTTCTTAGTCTATACCTTTTACTCTATTCCAAAGATTTTGAAGAACAGAATCCATGTCTTTAAAGCTTTGTTTCTTTTGGTCAACTTGTAACTTCCCATTTTGTTTTGAGATGAGATACGTAAAAACAAAATCGCCTTTACCTTGGTTAAACCCCTCCGTTAACCCAAAACGCAAATCATTCATTGCTATGCCATTATCTGTTTCCTCAATGGTGTAAAACCCTTTGGTCAACTGAATTAGCTTTTCAATTTTCGGGTCATTTCGATACGGATAAAGCAGGGCTTCGTTTTTGGGAAACTCAAAAAATTGCAAGTCCTTGTTTGCATCAAAAATAGAGTAATACGTAATTAAGAAACGATTCTCTAATTCAATATTAGAAGTCCACAAAATGGCATTTAAGGGAGTTGGACGGCTATCAAAGCGACTGTAATTATAGTTTTTACTCCTTAATGCTCCCTCAAAAACTTGATCGACATATAATTTTAACCCTACCGTAATGAACAAATAAACCGAACTCATTATTATTCCTACTCGATTCCATTTCATCCGCTTTGAAGTGTTTCTTTTCAAAAAGAGAACCACAATTAAACAAACTAGAAAAGGTAGCGTATACAAAGGATCGATAACAAACACAGATTGAATGGCTATGCGCCATTCCAAGGGCCACAGCAATTGAGTGCCCCAAGTCGTAAAAATATCTAATAAGGGATGTGTAAAAATAGCCCAGAACATCAGTTGCGTCCACCCCCACCAATTTGACTCCGCTTTCCCACTGTACAACTTAGCTATTATAACTCCTAAAAGAGGAGATACAAGGATTGCAAATACAATGGAATGTGAAAATCCCCGATGAATTTCTAAACGACTAACCGTGTCAAGAAATAAACCGGGGATTGTATCTAAGTCTGGAATTGTACCTCCTATTGCGCCCCAAAGAACAGCTTTGTTGCCAACTTTCTTGCCCAAAACAGCTTCGCCTACTGCTCCGCCTAATACAATTTGAGTAAGAGAGTCCAATCGTTCTTAGTTAGAATGGTAAATCATCGTCATCTGCATCTGAACCTAAGTCAGCTGTGTTCGATGATACTGGCTCTTCTGATGGCGGTGGTGGTGTGTTACCACTTGGCGCTTGACTTCCCAGTGGATCAATTTTCCATGCATCAATGTTGTGGTAATATTTACCGTTGTACTCTCTCGAAGAAATATTGAAGGACACTTCTACTTCAGCGCCAGCATTAAAACGAGCTAACATTTCAATTTTTTCATCTCCAAACACTCCAAAACACACGTCTGGGTTGTATTGAGCACCTGTATCTACTACAAATGATTGCTTTCTCCAGCCTTTACCGGCTTTACTTGTTCCACTCTCTACATCGAGAACGGTCTTAATTCTTCCTTTAATTGATAAACTCATCTTTTACGCTTCTATAATTTCTATTTTGTTGATTTTGTCTCCTGCTTCAATCTCATCAATCACATCAAGTCCTTCAATTACTTTTCCAAAACACGTGTGATTTCTATCTAAATGAGCGGTATTATTCCGACTGTGGCAAACAAAGAACTGAGACCCTCCGGTATTTCTTCCTGCATGCGCCATTGACAGCACTCCTTTGTCGTGAAATTGATTTTCACCGTCCAATTCACAATCAATAGAATAACCTGGACCGCCTGCACCTGTTCCATCAGGACAACCACCTTGTATTACAAAATCAGGAATTACTCTATGAAAAGTTAATCCATCGTAATATCCATCTTTCGAAAGTTTAACGAAATTTTCAACAGTTTTAGGTGCATCTTTCTCGTAAAATTCGACGAGCATTTCACCTTTGTCAGTATTTATTCTTGCTTGCATAATTATTTTTTGATTTGCTAAATTAACGATTCAATTAGGCATTAAGAAATTCAATCAAATTGCTTACAGCTATGCCTCTATGACTAATTTTATTTTTCACACCCATACTCAATTGGGCAAAAGTTTCTTGAAAGCCATCAGGACGAAAAATTGGATCGTATCCAAATCCTCCTTCTCCGATTTTCTCCCGTAAAATTTCTCCTTTACAAATCCCTTCAAATAAGTGCTCATTGCCATTTTCGTCGATAAATGCAATTGCAGTTCTAAATTGTGCCTTTCGGTTATCAATGCCTTTTAGCTTCGATAAAACTAAGTCCATATTTTTCTTGAACGACTTTTCAGGACCACCATAACGCGCAGAAGAAACTCCTGGCTCTCCATTTAACAGCTCAATTTCAAGACCAGTATCGTCTGCAAAACAAGCATTTCCAAATTTTTCAAAGACGAATCGAGCTTTTTGCAAAGCATTCCCTTCGAGAGTTTCCTGAGTTTCTTCTAATTCTTCAACGTGGTTCAATTCAAGAAGCGACTGAACTTCATGTAAGGCTCCAACCTGATTTTGAATTTCTAGTACTTTATTTGGATTTTGTGTTGCAAAAATGATGTGCATATGCTATAAATATATTTATCAATGGTGTTGTAAAAATAGATAGTTTTACAACAAGAGAGAACATAAACATTCTTTGAAAAGTAATTAATAAGAAGTCTTCAAAGTAGATGGAAATTCCGTTCAATAAACCATACCTCACCGGCAGAGAATCCGAATACATTCAACAAGCGGCTCTCCGACTTCAATTATCAGGTAATGGTTACTTTACAAAGAAGTGTCACCTCTTTTTTGAACAACACTATGAAATAAAAAGAGCATTTCTAACTACTTCGTGCACTGCTGCATTAGAAATGGCCGCAATCCTTATTAATATTAAGGAAGGGGATGAAGTTATTATGCCATCATTCACCTTTGTTTCAACTGCTAATGCATTCGTGTTGAGAGGCGCAAAAATTATTTTTTGCGATAGTAGACCCGATCATCCAGGCATTGATGAATCTAAAATTGAGAAATTAATAACAGAAAAGACAAAAGCTATTGTTCCCGTGCATTATGCAGGAGTTGCATGCGACATGGAAAAAATCATGGACATAGCTCAAAAACATAATCTTTATGTTATTGAAGATGCTGCTCAGGCAATTGATAGTTATTACACATTTAAAAACGGAACTAAAAAAGCATTAGGCAGTATAGGTCATCTGTCAGCTTTCTCATTTCATGAAACAAAGAATATTATTTCAGGGGAGGGCGGTCTTTTGGGTATAAATGACGAAAAATTTATTGCTCGAGCAGAAATTATTTGGGAGAAAGGGACAAATCGCCGAGCATTTTTTCGGGGCGAAATAGATAAATACAGTTGGGTGGATATTGGCTCTTCTTTTCTACCCTCAGAGATTATAGCAGCATTCTTATGGGCACAATTACAGGAATTGAAAAACATTCAGGAAAAACGAAAAGACATTTGGACGTACTATGAAACTTCATTGAATGAGAAATCAACTAAGTTTAAAACTGCAGAGATCCCTTCCTTTGCTCACAATAATAGTCATATGTTCTATTTGATATTTGATAGCAATATATCCAGAGAGCAAACTATTACCCGTCTGAAGGAAGAAGGTATTTTGGCTATTTTCCATTATACCCCGCTTCACACTAGCCCATTTTACAACGAAAAATATCAAGGAAAGGAATTGCCTCGGTGTGATTCGTATTCACACCATATTCTGCGACTTCCTTTCTTTTATTCTCTGGAACAGCTCGAACAACAGAAGGTAATTGACACAGTACTGGCAACAAATGCTTAAGAAGCAAATCTTATCTAACTAGAAATTTTGCGCTTTTTTCAGCCCCATTGAAGGTAAATCTATAGTAATAAATCCCTCGATCGAACAAGCTACAATCAATAAGCGTGGTATAATATCCCTCCTGCTGATTTAGGGTAAAACCGTTAGATATTTTTCGACCTAATGCATCGAAAATCTTAAAATCAACTTGCCCATCATCCGGCAATGTATACTGTAAATTCATTACCTCTTCCACAGGGTTTGGATACATTTTTAAGGTAAATTGATTATTATACCCTAGTTCACATTGTTGATTATTTGTCTCAATCGAATCTTGCACCGTATTTACAGAGAGAATTCGGACACAAACAAAATCGATTTTTCTACCGGCATCGGGAATAAAAGTTGATCCAAAAACAAAGCCATCATTCCTTCCCGTGTAGATCTTTCGTTTAAAACTTTCTCTAAATTCGAATTCATCGTTTAAATCTACGACCATTACAATTTCATTGATGGTATTAAAACCTGAATTGTAAATTTGAGCCGATACTACTATGTCTCCCTTGCTGTTCTCGTTTAAATATATTTTAATCAGGTCAGCATCAATGTATCCTAATAAAGCATTAACCTGCTGCTGAGTGCTATCAACACAACCAACTGATGAAGTTGCAAACAAGTTTAATTTATAGCTTCCTGTATCTGTGTACATATAATTTGGAACAGCTGAATTTGAAGAGTCGCCAGTACCGAAGGTCCAAACATAGTCATCAGCATTTATTGTATTATTCCTGAGGTCAATTGAAAAGGGAATTCCTGTATTGTTGTTCAATATGTCAAATGCTGCACTAGGTTTCTCATTCACAGTTATTATTTGTAAATCTGTACTTGTACAATTCTTCTCAGATTCTACCAGCAGCTCTAGCTCATATGTTCCAGGTACTTCTCCTCCAAATTTTGGAAACTGCTGTCTAATTGTATCTACTTTATTAAAAACATATCGAAACCGTATTATTGAATCGTTAGGAAAAGTAGTGGTAACAACCTCGAAAGAATCATTTTCGCAAATGACGGGGACAGTAAATCCTGCAACAGGATTTTCATAAAAATTAATCGTATCACTCTTATTACTTTCACAAGATTGTGAAGCAGTTACAAGTGATCTCACCCTAAGATTTACAATATACTCACCAGAACTATTTATTTTAAATACTGAATTTTGACGCTGATCCACAAGAAAGCTGCTCCCCCCATTCTTTGAGACAGTCCAACGATAATCTCTCACGTTACCTGAAGGTAAAATGGTAGAATCGAAGAATTTAATTGAATCTGAAATACAACTTCCTCGAACGCTAAAGTCAACAAAAGGCGTTGGATTAATGTAAAAAGTCCGAGTAATAGAGTCTAAACACCCCTTATCTGAAATAACATTCAATTGAACAGCATAATTCCCAAGTGTGTCATAGCTATGGAACGGGTTTCGATCCTGAGAAGTATTTTGATTACTAAGTGTATCTCCAAAATTCCATGAATAATTTACAATAAACCCTCTTGAAATCACGCTACTGTCTACGTGAAAAATTCTTGATTTGGAACAAATAACGCTATTCTGAAATCCAAATCTAGCATTGGGTAAAGGCTCAATTTCAATCGTTTTTGATATTGAATCAGCACAGCCATTATTCGTTTCTACCTGCAGTAAAACAGAATATGTATTTCTCAATGGATATCGATATTTTGGGTTTTGAGCCAAAAATGAATCGCCGTTTCCAAACTTCCAACGCCAGTTTTCAATGGTATCCGAAATAGCAACAGTGGAAGATCTATCGTTAAATTGAACAGAATCACCTAGGCACAAGTTATTAAAATCAAAGTCTGCTATTGGTGCATCGCCTTTAACCATAACATTTACGGTGTCTGATGCGAAACATGTCCCGTTGCCAATCTCAAGCGTATACAAACCACTTGTATCGATTTGTTGTATTGAATTTGTATTACCTGTTGACCATAAATAACTCATAATCCCGGGACCACCATTAACTATTGAGATTTCATTTCCTCTACAAACTGATGTATCTGGACCTAAGGTGTAAGTTATCAAGCTAGAATCATAGTTAATTCTAATCGTGTCGGAACTATAAATACATGAATTTAAATCAGTAATTGTCACAAAATAATCACCCTGCTCAGTAATATTTACAAATGAGTCTGTACTCAAATCATTCCATAAGAATGAATAATCTGATTTAGAAAGCTTAGTATCAAATAAAAAAGTATCTCCTAAGCATAGAAATTGATCTTCAGGCAATTCTATTGGCACAACGACCGATATCTCATCAACAAATTCACATCCAAATTCATTTGTAACAGTTAATGTGTAACTATTTCCTGGTGATAAATTTGAAAAGTAAGTAGTATCTCCATTGCTCCATAAGTAAGACAAATAATTGGTATCAACTGCTGTAAAAAGAGTATCACAGAATCCTCGATTAGAAATAATGTCTTTACCGAGAAGAAGGTCTCGACCGTATTTCTTGCACAAATACGTATCTACTATTTTATTTATTGAATCGGGCACAGGCGCAGAAAATGCAATTATCTCAGCTACATCACCATTCCAGTTTCTGCCGGAAAGTTCCCTATCATTCCCTACCAATAAATTAGAAAAATTTATTCCAGTAGTTCCATAACTTCTTAAAACTTTAAATTCATTTAAAGGGGTAAAGTCTGTTTTTTGAATATTATTAATTGTAAAGTTTGGGAACAGAATACTTGGTTGGAAGGATGATGTTGTGAATGAGAAAAAAGGCTTCAAAATCCATGTTTCACCAACTCCTCCTGTAACCAAACCAACCCCTCGTGTAAAATATTGATTTGAAAAGCCCCATCTAGCAATCGCCCTTAAATCAGCAACAGTTGTCGACGACAATATTCTCATTACATCATCAGTTCCATCAAATCTAATAACATCAAGGTTATTTAGCTCTGCTATATTATTAATCAAGGTTGGTTGATACGCAACCATAGGCTGAACAGCGCTAGAGGCAGTATCTGCCCAGTTTGACCATTTAAACACACTATCAGTTCCGGATGTAAAAACACCGGAATCTGCTTTTAGGAAAACGGAAAGATTATTTAACTTTGAGATTTCAGAATATGTAAAGGACATTACATCTGAAGAACAAATTATAGAGTTACTTTCAAATAGTCTTAATCTAAAGTAATATTTCCCAGGAAGAAATGTTGCAGTAAAAGATGTCGAATCAATTAGCAAACTACTTTGAACGATTGCTGTCATAAGTGAGTCATCTGCAATTTCGACGAAGTATTTTCTTGAATTACTTTTTAAAAAGGACGAATTCCAATTAAATAAAACCTCATTGTCAAAAAGAATATCGCCATTTTTAGGTTGAATATTTGTAATTTTATTTTGTGATGAACTAACCTGAACTAATAGTAAAAAAAAGACAAATAGAAAATAACGCATGGACCACTGTTTTACATCAAAATTAAGATTTAAAAAAATGACTACTCTTATGTTTTTCTAATGCTAGTTTCACTTTACAAAAATATCGTAAGTTGGTTACCTACTCTACTCCTAATCTTTTTTATTGAAATAAACTATAAGTCCCACACTTTAGGCACATACTTTCTTTACTCATCATTGCCAATAGCTATATTATTTATAACTTCATCAATTAAAAATATCAAAGCAAAAAGGATATTCTATCTTTTTAGCAACATGACTTTTATAACATTTGTTTTTATTGATATTTCTCATTACCTCATTTATATAACAAAAATCTCTCCCTCTACTTTCTTCATTATTTTCCAAACAAACGTTGGTGAAGTCACTGAATATATGAGAATGTACATGGACATCCAACAAGTTTTCGTATTCATCACTCTATTAACATCCTTTTTAGTGAGCAACTACTTTTATAAAAGCAACAAATTATTATTTTTTCTTTCTAAATATTTTTCGGATAACAGATTAATTAAAAAAACATCATTGGCAGCTATTTTGATTATAGTTATTGTTCTTAGAAATGCTCTTATTCCATATACAGCTATTCGTTCATACTTGAACTATAAAAATCAATTGAGTGATCTACAAAAAATTTATTCTTCAAAAAATGGTGGAAGTTTTAATAAAGTGAAACAAGATTTTGAAAACAAAGGAGAAACCATAGTACTTGTCATAGGAGAATCTACAAACAGAGATCACATGTCACTTTACGGCTATCGAAGAAACACGAATCCTTTAATGCTCAAAATTAAAGATGAACTTATTATTTATGACGACGTAATTTCTCCTCATACACATACAATTGCTTCTCTAAAAAAGATGTTAACCCTTGGGAATAGCAGAGAACCTGATGCCATTAAAAATGGTTCCTTCATACAATTATTTAATAGAACAAATTATAGAACATCTTGGATCTCCAATCAAAGACCTATAGGCAATTATGAAACAGAAACAACTGCTCTTGCTAATAGCAGCGATAATTTAATCTTTGTTAATATTCAGGATAACAACTTTGATGAGGTTTTATTACACCCTTTGTCAAAAGCTTTAAAAAATCAATCAAAAAAAAACTTTATCATTATTCATCTTATGGGTACTCATATTTTATATTCCAAAAGATATCCTGAAGAGTTTAATAAATTCACCGCGAACCCTGAGACTAAATTTAACAACATACTCGCTTACAAAACTATCAATGAATATGACAATGCAATACTGTACAACGACTCTATCGTATATAGCATCATTCAAATGGTTAAAAAGAATCAACAAAATTCATGTGTCATGTACCTCTCAGACCATGGTGAAGATGTTTTTAAATCCAAAAATAATGCATTTCATAATGAAACCTCAGCTACAAAACCAATGTACGATATACCTTTTATATTGTGGATGTCAAAAAAATTTAAAGAAAGTAGAAAAGCAAAAGTATTTGAAAGCAGTCGGAGTTTCAGTACCGAAAATTTAATACATTCATTGGCAGATTTAGCTAATATTAAGTTTTTAAAATATGAGCCCAAAAAAAGTTTATTTAATAGTAAATATAAAAAGAAAAATAGATTTATTTTAGAAAATCAAATTTATGAAGAATACTTCGAGTCTAATAATTAAGATCATAACTGTAGGACTTCTCGTTATTTTCGGATTGTGGGCAATAATTGTTAAACAGAATTCAGTCTTAAAACTCCTTTTCCCTTCTAAAGTTTGGGTTCATAGAGTAAATAGCATTCACAAACTGAATAACATTGGTAGAAATTATAGAGGAATCGAATTAGACGTTGAATTTGATAAAGCGTATAACAAGTTTCAAGTCAATCACCCCCCTTCCAAACCAATTGACTTATTTTTAAATACTTACTTGAAAAAGATAGACTTAGATAAAAAGTACTGGATTGATTTAAAAAACTTAGACAGCACAAATTCAAGGCAAATAAGCACCATGCTAACAATTTTAATAGACTCGCTAAAATTGAATAAAAATAATTTTATAATAGAGTCACCGAATTGTAAAGAATTACCTATCATAAACTCGACATTTAATGTATCGTACTATTTACCCTCCTATCTAACTAACTTAGAATCAAGTCAAAAAAAAACACTTTCAGATTCTATTAAAATTAATATAAAAAAATACAAACCCAATTATATATCGAGCTCTATTGTGGATTATTACTACCTAAGAGAAGAATTTGACCAACACATGATTTTATGGGCGCTTTCTGATCTTAAAATTAACAGCTTAAATGATTTTATAACTGGCACTAAATCTTTAAAAATTAAGCTAACAGCGCTAATGGATGATAAGGTAGAAGTAGTTTTAGTGACAGATCTTGGAGAAATAGGCGAGAGGTAAAGTTATATTTTAGTATTTCTATTATGTATATCCGTAATTTGTCATAACCCTGTAATGTTTGCAATTACAAGCCTATCAAATAATTTTTCTCCAAAATATCTTCTGTTCAATTTGTAACAGAATTCATCTAAATATAACTGTAAATATTTT
>Ga0209390_10000129_pt1 | contig 128140 bp, 92 predicted proteins | sample BON01_FD_187212 | JGI IMG/M metagenome (GOLD analysis project Ga0209390, IMG submission 187212) | Freshwater microbial communities from Lake Bonney liftoff mats and glacier meltwater in Antarctica - BON-01 (SPAdes) (version 2) | ecosystem: Environmental > Aquatic > Freshwater > Ice > Glacier...
TAAATATTGGTATAACACATAGTAAACAGGATATACTAGAACATATACAAAAAAACGAAGAACAACACAAGATAAATACACATAAATATTTATTATATCAAACACTAAAAACAGAAATAAGAAGTACTAAAAATATATTATTAAATAATGATAATATTGCAAATATAAATATTATTAAAAAACAAATAAAAGAAAATGAAGATATATCTTATAATATAAATCACGTTGAAACAATAAAATATTATTATAAAAATCATACACATAATCCAGCAGAATTATTAGAGGGAATAATAACTTGTTCAGATATTCTTATTAATACACATATAGAATGTTTGTATGATAGTATTATAGATGATTTACCAATATTAGTTTATAATATTAATTCTAATGAACAAGAGCAGGAACATGTTCAAGAACGAGAGCAGGAACAAGAACAAGAACAATCGTATCATACTATGACTATGTATGAATATCCTTTTATAAAAACAGAATATGTTAAATATGATTTTTCACTTGTAAAAGATGTCTGTTTTTTTGAAGATTATACAATTAATATAAATGAAATCATAAGTTGTTTGCCAAATATATTTACACAAATAAATACACATCATTTTATTAATAATAAATCTGGATATTTATTTGTGTTTATTCATAATAAATTATTATTAATTCCAGGATATTTATTAATCCAATTTAATGAATATCCGATTTTAAGTTTACATTTAAAAATAATTAATAATATTCAAATATCACAAACAGATTTAAAAATATTAAAAAATAATCATATATTTAAAATTATAAATTTAATAGATAATGGATTATTAAAAAAATTAAACTTGAATAATATAACTTTTTTATATTATTACATGATTAAATTTAAAATAGAACCAACTTTATTAGAACAAAAATTTTTAACTAAAATATCAAATGAATCACATGAAACCTTTTTAACTTTCTTTAAAGAAGAAATTGATAAAATAAGTAAAAAGGATCCAACCTTATTTTTAAAAAATCAGGAACAAGAACGAGAGCAGGAACGAGAGCGGGAACAAGAACGATTGTCGAAACAAGAAGAATCATATAATATTGCCGATGTGCATGGAGATCTTTTAGTAAATACAGAACATATTAAATATGATTTTTCACTTGTAAAAGATGTCTGTTTTTTTGAAGATTATACAATTAAAATAATTGGTGTCATGCGTTGTTTACCAAATATATTTACAAAAGTAAATACACATATTTTTATTAATAATAAATCTGGATATTTATTTGTGTTTATTCATAATAAATTATTATTAATTCCCAAATATTTATTAATCCATTTTAACGAATATCCGATTTTAAGTTTACATTTAAAAATAATTAATGATATTCAAATATCACAAATAGATTTAGAAAGATTAAAAAAAAATAATTTATTTAATAAAACTCTAAATTTAATAGATAGTGGATCATTAAAAGATTTAGGATATAATATTGCAACTTTTTTATATTATTACATGATTAAAATTAAAATAGATCCAACTTTATTAGAACAAAAATTTATAACTAAAATATCAAATGCATCGCAAGAATTACACGAATACTTTTTTGATTTAATTAAAGTGGAAATTAATAGAATAAGTAAAAAGGACCCAACCTTATTTTTAAAACATAATGATGCATTAAAATATTCGCAAAAATATTTATTTTATAAATCAAAATATTTAAAATTAAAAAATCAAATAAATTATTCAATAAAATCAACTTTATAAATGTTCATATGTTGATTAAATTCAAAAGAAAATTTATCAAAAACTAATGTTTGTATAATATTTGATAACTTTTTATTAAATTTATATTCAAAACTATCACATGTTTCGCATTTTGAATATAAATTTGATACTGTATAATTTAAATAATTAATTATTTCATGTTTATTTAATATAAAATTACCCATTAATGTTGATTTTATAATTAAAAATATTTTATTTTGTAAATGTTTGAATTGTTCATTGTTATTAAATAAATCTTTAATAATTAATGGTTCGATATTTTTTTCACAAAAATCAATAATAATATTTACATCAAGTGTATTAATTATTTGTTTTTTAATAGTATAAAGTTTATATTTATTTATATTAAAATCTAGAGTTTCAATATTATCTTTTATTAATATTAAATCTGATACATCCCAAATATAAATACTTTTATCATATGAACCAAATATAATGTGTTTACAATCTGGACTAATTGCGATATGAGAACAATTATTTATATGATTATTATTTGTTTTAATACATTCATATGTATTTGTATTTGAAATACAAATTGTTTTATTATTTGAACCAGAAACAATATACTCCCCATTAGAACTATATGCTAAACATGTTATATATTCTGTATGATTAGTATGCATAGCAAATATATGTCTGTCTTTTATATGATAATTATGAATTATATTGTCAAGTAAGCTATATACAATTTTTGTACCACATGGGCTATATACAACACACATGACATTTGTTTTACAAATAATTTTTTTATATGTATTATTAGTTATATTTGTAATACAAATGCTTTTATCATTTGAACCAGAAACAATATAATTATTATCTGGACTAAATGCAATACAATTAATTGTTGATGTATGACAATCTCTTTTAGTAATAATTCTACCAGTATTAATATCAATAATCCCAATTTTACATTTTGAACCATATGCAATGTATTTACTATCCATACTAAATGATATACATTTTATATAATCAGATATATTATAATTTTGGATACATTCATAATTATGTGTATCCCATATACGAATTGTTTTATCAATTGAACCTGAAATAGATATAATATATTTACCATTTGGACTATATGCAATACAATAAATCTCATATTTATGACCAATTAATGTTTTAATATATTCACCATTTATATTTAAAATATTAATGGTTTTATCTTTTGAACCATATGCAATATATTTATTATCTGAACTATATGCTATACATATTGCATTGGTTTTGTATTCTTTAATAATATCATCATGTGTTTCAATTGTAAAAGGTTTTTTATTATATATATTAAATACATCTGATTTTAGTTTTATAATATTTTTATCATATAGCGACATTATAATGAATATATAATATATTTATTATAATTTTGTTTTTCAATTTTTAAAAGAATTATTATAATAATTAATATATTTTAAATAAACCAAATAAACATATCAATGATAGTATAATCATACCACTAATATTATACATAAATGTTTGTGAAAATAATATAGGGTTTTTATCATCCGTATATTTTTTAATACATATACCATTGTCAGTATCCCAAATACACATAGTAGAATTTACTGAATTAGAAATAATAAATTTATTGTCTTGACTATAAATAATATTGGATATAGATTCTAAATGATTTGGAAATATTTTAATACATTTAGAATCTATTGTATTCCAAATACGAATTGTTTTATCAACAGAATAAGATACAATAAATTTACAATCAATACTAAATGCAACACATATAATACTATTCGTATGACCGAACATATTTTTATACGGCATTGTTGCACCAAGCACAAATGTATCATCGCATATTTTAATACAATTATTTGTATCAGTATTCCAAACTCGAATAGATTTGTCACGAGAGCCAGATACAATATATTTACCATTCGAACTATATGAAATACATGTAATACTATTAGTATGTCCGTAACAATATTTAATACAATGTCCGTTATTAATATCCCAAATATGAATATTATTATCAGATGAACCAGAAACAATATTATTTCCATTTGGACTATATGATACACAATTAATACCATTTTTACAATTAATTATTGTTTTAATATTTAATGATGGTTCTTTAAAGTTTGTATTAGACTCTATATCAGAATATGTATTTAGTGATTTTGTTACATTCATTATACTATTATAAATATATATTTATAATATTATAATAAATCAATTTTTAAATAAATAAAACTAGTACATAATTCCAATTCCAATTCCAATTACAATCATAATTACTGTAATATCAAATCCAATATTATAAAAATTAATTTTATTAACTGAACGTTTAATATAATCAAAAAATAAATTATATCCAATATAATAGTCTTCATTATAGTCATTATTATCATGGTCATAATTGTATTCATTGTCGTAAATATCACGACAATCTTCGTATGAAATAATATGTTCGCCATTTGGACTAAATTCAATATTAGTAATTTCTGATTCATGTTCTGTAAATGTTTTAACACATTCTAATGTGTTTGCATCCCAAATACGAATTGTTGCATCTGCAGAACCTGATGCAATATATTGATTATCTGGGCTATATACAACACATGTAATATAATTAGTATGACCATAACATTTATTTGGTATTTCTGACATTTCCTTAATTACACAATTAAAAATAGAAATTGAATTATCCTGAGAACCAATGGCAATACATTTACTATCATGACTAAATGTAATACAATTAATATCATCGGTATGACAGAGTACATGTTGAACACATTCTTTACTGCTTGTATCACATACATACATGATTGGATTTACTTGATTTAAAATATAAATAATGTATTTACCGTCTGGACTATATAATACGAAATCATAATTATTAATAATTTGACCTTCATTATCATAATATTTAATAGTCGCTTTATCTGAAATATTCCAAACCTGTACTGTATTATCAAAATCGTCCATATCTGATAAAGTATCAACACTATGATCTGTATCATGATCGCTTTTAGTCTCGCTCTCACTTTTAGTATCGCTCTCACTTTTAGTATCGCTCTCACTTTTAGTCTCGCTCTCACTTTTAGTATCGCTCTCACTTTTAGTATCGCTCTCACTTTTAGTCTCGCTCTCACTTTTAGTCTCGCTCTCGTCATCGCTATCACTATCAACATAAGGATGTTTTAGAATAATATTAATCATATTAATTATGGTTTTGTTCATTATAACATCTAATTTATCCATCAATATCAAATAAATTCAATTTTTAAAGATATAATAAATATATTTGTTTAAATATCCATTATTTGATTGTATAATTTCCTTTTTCGACATCTGATACAAAAAGGGATGCCCATGATGTTATCAACGAAGGTTTTGATTCTGTATAAAAAATATAATTAAATCTAAATGAAATATAAAAATTTTTACCTATAGCACTTTTAATAATACCATACCATTCATTATTTTTTTTATAAATTTTAATTAATAAACCCCCTGTTCTTAATTGTTTGTCGTATCTATTAATATATTTCATTGAACCTTTTGGGACTAGTGTTGAAAACAATTCAACAGAATCAATATATTCATAATCTTGCAAGTCTGATGAATATTTATGAATAAGATCATTAATTGGATCATGCAATATATTATTATCAACAAAATTATCTATATTTTTTAATCTTTCGTTCAAACATAACTTTACAAGTGTTTTATCTATCATTAATTATATAATATAATATATCTTTTTTTTAATTAAATTTTAAAACCTTTAATGTTTCATAAAATAGTTTTCTATCACCAATAATTGTTATCATATAATCGTGAAAACTTAATTCTAAATCTTTCGCATAAATAATATCTTTTAATATAATATCAATTAAACATAATAATTTTGAAATAATATAATCTTTATCTTTTGATTTTTCGTCAAATGAAATATCATATATTGACGCAACTTGTCCAATATTATATAAATGACCCGCTTCATAATCATAATCATCTCCTTCTAATGATTTACAATAATAGAAAGATATAGGATATATCAATGTATTTATTCTAGAATTAAAAATTTTATCAAAAACATCAGATGTTTTAATATATTGTAACTCTAGAAATTTATCTTGAATAAAATTATTATATTCATTTAATTTAACCAAATCTTGTTTTAATTTAATATAACACCCTCCATCTAATTGTGTTACATCCATATTAATATGATCTAATACATCTGAACGATTAAATGATTTTAATAAATTACTATAAAAGTAAGTGGTATCTTTGCCTGTAAAATCTTGAAGAATAAACTTTGTTTTATTTGATTTACTTAAACAATTATTTACGATTGTATATATTATATCTTTATCAGGTGCTTTATCATCATTAATCCATGGATAATCAATATAATTCATAGAACTATTTAATGCATATACTGTTACTTGGTTATTTCCCATTTTTCTAATAATTGGTTTATTATGTTCATCAATTATATTTTTACTATAAATAAGCGGATCCCCATTTTGTATAAAATATTCTTCAATTTTAAGATTTAATTCTAAATGTGGATCAATTAATATTATTAATTTATGTCCATCAAAATTATTTAAAAAACAAGGATATTGTTGATTATTCTCATCAGTTATAGTTGTATAAGATTCCATCGAACAACCAACAAACATACAAACTAATTTAACAGAGTCTTGATTAATATTATTATAAATTTCATTCCAAATTGACATTATTTAATATTAATATTAATATTAATAATAAATAATATATTCATTTTTTTTTTATAAATTTGGGTTAGTCCATCTTAAAATATTATTATATTTCAAGTTATATTGTGATATTTCTATTAAATTTAATAAAAATATAACTATTAAATTATTATATTTTAAATCATCATTTTTTTTAAAGTAATGATTAATATAATAAATAATTTGATTCATTGGTGTTTCAATATTTAATTCTGTTAAATATTTTTTAAAATTTCTAATAATATCTTTTTTTACAAAATCAATTGTATTTTCTTTGCTATATTTATAAATTGCTTTTTTTATAAATTTATTAAATGGTAATATACGTTTTTTATTATTATATATTTTATTTTCATCATGGTCATCAGAATAAAACCCATATTTATTATATTTAGATACACCATAAAGTAAAATATAATATGTTGAAAAACTATAACTACATTTATCATTAATATTAACTATACTTGTATCAATAATTGTTATATATTTTATATTTAATTCGATTGCTATTATTTTAATTTTAAAAAGAAAGTCATCAGTAAATACGGATTCATATTTATATATATTTATTGTATTATTTATTATGTCAAAATTAATTGATTTTATATTTGGAATACTAAAAATATTTTTATTAATATTTATTAAATTTGGAAAATATTGTTTTATTTTTAAAAAATAATCAATAATAGGTATCGTTTTTAATTCAATAACATGTATTATTTTAGGTTCAATAACAGGTATTATTTTAGGTTCAATAACAGGTATTATTTTAGAACACACTTGTTCATTAGATTTAGAACGATAACAATATAACATTAGGTCATTATATTCATTATAATCATTATCTTGAAATTTATTTATTTTAAATGAATATAATTTTGCATTTAATGACATTATTATATAATGATATAGAATTTAAATTAATAACAAGAAAATTTGAATTTTACTCTTATTATTAACAAACATTATTAATATAATGAACAATATTGGACTTTCTCTAACAATTAATAAATTTACTACTTTCTATGAATCTACACCACATTTTATTATGGTTGATTCTCAAGAATCTGCAAGAAAAGAAATTATTAATATTTTAAATACACATTATAAAAAATTTCATATTGATTTTCCAAGTGATTTAAGCGAATTTGAACATGAAGTATTTGGACATACTTATGTTCATGCAGATGCATTTGTATATAAACTCTTTATAAATAATAAATGGGAAGAACCATGGGAAACACAAGATCTTTATGATGATGTTATTGAACGAATTATTAAAGAAGAATCTGATGACCCGCCTGATTTCTCTGATATATATGGCGAACCAAATCCTGATGAAAGTATTAATGATAAATGTACCATGGAAAATGACGAATATAGTCAAGAAATGGAAAAGAAATTAAAAGAAATTATGACACAATCATCAACAGTTAAAATGAAAGACGATCAAGTAAAGGATTGCAAGTGTAAATCATGTCAAGAAGGATATGCACATCAAGATTTTCGAAAAATGAATCAACAAGAACAGTGCTTAAACACAACATCTGAACTCGAACCAATTTCTGAACTTAACCCTACACTTTAATTTAACATTTATTTAATATTTATTAAAAATTGAAATAATATTATTAATAAAATAATATTAAATATAATAATGAAATATAATCAACAAATAATAGAATCTAATCAACAAACAATGGAATATAAACAACAAATAAAACAATCTAGTCTTCAAACAAAAGAAATATATAATGAAATTTCTGATTATTTTGATGTATCAAGAGTTAGAATATGGCCTTGTGTTAAAAAATTTTTAGATACTTTTCAACCAGATTCAAAATTATTAGATGTTGGTTGTGGAAATGGTAAAAATATGTTATATCGTACTGATTTAGATTTTAAAGGTATTGATTTTTCTATAAAATTAGTTGATATCTGTAAAAAGAAAAAATTAAATGTTATAGAAGCATCGATGACATTATTACCATTTAATGAAAATATGTTTGATGGTATTACTGTTATAGCATCATATCATCATTTATCAGATGATATTGAACGAAAGCAAACGTTGGATGAAATATATAGAATAGTTAAAAAAGACGGACTGGTATTACTTGTTGTTTGGGCGATGGAACAACCAAACGATTCTAAATTTAATTTTACTAAATCTGATGAATTAGTAAAATGGAATTCCGTTAAAACAAATAAAATCCATTATAGATATTATCATATTTATTCAAAAGGGGATTTAATTGAAGAGATTACTCGATTAAAACCAGAATTTAATATAGAGTATGAATATTTAGAAAAAGGAAATTGGGTTATTTGTTTAAAAAAATAATATTTAAAATAAGTGCTATTGTATAACCTGACACAACATATTTTATTGAACCATATATTAAAATTTTTTTATTTATATTAAAATTTTTTTATTTATAATAATATTTTTACTAATGCTAAAATTAGTCAATTAGGTGTATTAATACTTTTCAATAATATCTTTAATATTGTGATATGTTTTCTCATCAATGATCTTACCGTGATTATAAAAATACATAGTCTCATTAGTTTTAATAATTGAACCATTAAATCCATCATCATTTAATTCTTGTTCAAGTTTTTCAATATCAATATTACGTTTTGATGAAAATCTGATACTTTGTGATTTTTTATCTTATAACAAAGATACCTTAATATTTCCACCCCCTTTTTGTGATAATTCTAAATATTTTTTTTTATATTTTTCATATTTTATTTGATAAACACGTTCCATTATATATATATATATATATATAAAAATTGATAATATCAAATAAAATTGTAGTAATAGTTAAATCACTTGGTAAAACCGTTATTGTATAACCAGACACAACATATTTTATTGAACCATATATTAAAATTTTTTTATTTATAATAATATATGACAAATATTATTTTATGTGGAAATATTATTGAAATTATTAATACAACACAGGGTTATATGGCTTTTTTAAAAGATAATGGTAATTTAAATATATATAATATATCAAAAGAACATATTGAATTATTTAACAAGATATAAAATATTGGTGAAATAAAAACAATATCGATTAGTTATAATTTATCAAAACTAATATTAATAAAAAAAGATAATATTGTTCAAGTTTTTGATTTTGTAGATTTTAAATTTGTAAAAAAGAAACAGACATTAATACTAATGGATGTAATATAGTAACATGTTGTTTATCTGTAAATGGGAAATTTTGTTATTTATCAGCTGAAAATACTGTTCAAGTATGGAATTTATATGATTTTAAACAAATAACAACTCTAGAAACAAATGGTTTTGTAAATAAATTAAAAAATAATAATGATATAATTCTAGTTGGAACTGAATTAGGATATATTTATCATCTTAAAAACCAAAATGATTTAATAAATATAAAAAAAAATATACATGAATGCGTAAATGATATAGATATAAATAATTATGATATTTTCGTAACAGGAGATACAGAAAATTTAGTAACTTTATGGAATAATGAAAATATTATAAAATATGAAAGACATTATAGTAGTATAATAGATGTAAAAATAAATTACTTGTTATATCAAAAGATATTGATAATGAATTAATATTATGGAAAACTGAAAATAGATTAGAATATTATCATATTCCAATAAAAGCAGATAGATTTATTTTTAATAATGAAAATATAATATTTTTAAAAAATTTTGTTAAAACAAATAAAATCCATTATATATATTATTATATTTCTTCAAAAAGGATTTAATATATTTTATGATATTTTAGAGAAAAATACCATAAAATTTGAGAATAATATTGAAATTATAGATAAAAATAATTAAAATTAAATTTTTTCACACATCCCATTATCATATTTATTATACATTGTAATAACTTGTGATTTTCTCAATACATTTCCTGGTATACTATTGAGTAACATGTGTCTTGAATTAATCTTAAATTCGTCATTTGATACAGGTTTTTTAGTAAATACGACTTTGATTATAAAGTCATGGAACGGTGCAGAAACCATCACAAACTCATTAAACTCTTTTTGTTGATATTCAATACCTCCTATAACAAAGGTGAGATTCGCATCCAATCCTGTTGATGATTCGTATTTAATATTATCTATGATGTCACAGATTCTACCAGAACGATATTCATAGTAATACTGTCCACTTGAATCTTTTTTAATCAATTCAACATTATTATATACAACATGTTCAGTTGTATAATATGTTATACCAGCAACGTCCTCTGGTTGTTGAGATAATAGCATCATGCCTTCTGAATATGATTTCAATGTGTCAGAATGTTTAATATTCAAGTCTTTCAAGAAATTTGATAAATTAATTCTATTACTCATTATATATTTAATATAAAAAAGTATTCTTTAATTTAACATTTTTTCCATATGTTTTTGATAAATTATGTATGAACCCATATTTACACACAATTGAATTATCTGTATTAATGTAAATGAACATAACTTTTTATTGATTTTGGTATAATAAATTTATAAGAAACACATTATTATTTAGAAAAATTGATAATATTATTATAAAGATTATAATAATATTATTACTAATGTCAAAGAAAATTCTAGTAATAGTTGAATCACCAGGTAAAACTGCTAAAATTAGTCAATATTTAGGTCCAAATTATATTGTTCGTGCATCATATGGACATGTACAAGATTTGGATAAAAACACATTATCAATTGATGTTGAAGATAATTTTAAACCATACTATGTTACAACACCAGATAAACTTGGTGTTGTGAAAGATTTAAAAAAAATAGCAAAAGATTGTTCTGACGTAATTTTAGCTGCAGACGGTGATAGAGAAGGTGAAGCAATTGCTTTTTCATTAGCTACAGTATTAAAATTATCAAAACCAAAAAGAATAATTTTTTACGAAATTACAAAAAATGCATTATTAAAAGCATTAGAAAAACCAACAATAATAGATCAAAATATGGTTAATGCACAACAAACAAGACGAATATTAGATAGATTAGTCGGGTATAAAATTAGTCCTGTATTATGGAAATATTTAACAGCTGGTGCTAAATCTGCAGGTCGTGTTCAATCAGTTGTCGTTAAAATTATTATTGATAAAGAAAATGAAATTAATAAATCTATATCAAAATCATATTTTAAAACAATTGGTGAATTTACTTTTAAAGAAAATACAAAAATAAATGCAACACTACAAACAAATAATAAAATGTATCAATTTGAAACAGAAGAACAAGGTAAAACATTTTTATCAAGTATTAATAAAAAATCTAAATATAAAGTTATATCAGTTGTTAATAAAGAATCAATTAGGAAAGCATCAAGTCCGTTTATCACATCAACACTTCAACAAGAAGCTAGTACTAAATTACATTTTAATGTTAAACAAACAATGGACCTTGCACAAAAATTATATGAGAATGGTTTAATAACTTATATGAGATCAGATAGTCCAAATATAAGCAAAGAAGCAATTGATGATGCAACAAATTATATTATTAATACATTTGGTGATGAATATTCTGACCCAAAAAATTATAAATCCAAGAATTCAAATAGTCAAGATGCACACGAATGTATTAGACCCACTCATTTAGATATACCAGATCCAGAAGATATTGATGGATATGCTAAAAAATTATATACATTAATATGGAAAAGAACAATTGCGTCTCAAATGTCAAATGCGAAAGTTAATATTCAATCAATTCAAATTGATATTATAAATAATAAAGAATCTATATTATTATTTAATTCGACACAAACATATTTTACATCAACATTAGAAAATGTTGAATTTCCAGGATATTTAATTGTGTATGATAATAATTTAGAAGATGAAGATAAAATAATTGGTAAATTAACAATTAAAGTAAAAGACAAAGTTGAACTTGGTAATATTATTATTAGTGAAGAATATACAAAACCTCCATTAAGATACAATGAAGCAGCATTAGTTAAATATTTAGAAAAGAATGGTATTGGACGCCCATCAACATATGCATCAATTATATCAAAAGTAATAGAACGACAATATGTTGAAATTAAAAACATTGATGGTGTGCAGAAAGAATCTAAACAAATAATATTTGATTCAAATTATAAAATGAAAGAAATAAATAAAGATGTTTTTATTGGAAAAGAACAAACAAAATTAGTATCTACAGAAATGGGTAATCAAGTAAATGATTTTATGGTTAAACATTTTGAACAAATATTAGAGATTGATTTCACATCTAAATTTGAAACTTATTTAGATAAAATTTCTGACGGAAAGGCTAATTGGATAACAATATTAAAAACATTTTATGATATATTTAATCCAATTGTTGAAAAATTAAATAGTGAATATATTACTATTAATAAATTAGAAACTGATAAATTACTAGGAACTAGTGCAAATAATAAAAAAATATATGCTGGAACAGGTAAATTTGGACCATATATTAAAATAGAAATAGATACTAGTAAAAAATGGAGATTTGTAAAATTAGTAGACTTTACTATCGAAACAGTATCTCTAGAACATGCATTAGAATTATTAGAATGGCCAAAAACATTAGGTAAATTAGATGGATGTATTGTAACATTAAATACAGGACCACATGGAATATATATAAAATGTAATGGAAAAAATTATTCAATTAAAAATGATTTAGAATCAGTTGATAATATAACAATTGATGATGTTCGTAAAATAATTGATACATACGACCCATATGCTATAAAATCATTTAAAGTTTCTAATAAAACAATAAATATTAAAAAAGGGGAATATGGGCATTATGTACAAATAATATCTGGTAAAAAAAAGCAAAATATATCTATCCCTGTCTCTTATGATATTGATAATATTAATATTGATGATGTATTATTAATAATATCAAATAAAAATGGTTTAAAATCTTTTAAAAAATAACTTTAGAAAAAATATTTTCTATTGTATATTAATATATAATGTCTTTTGAAAATACTGAATCTTCGCAAAACACTGAATCTGATGATTCTAATTCTGAATCTAATTCTAACTCTGAATTAAATAACCAAGAAGAATTTACAAATTCTATCGAAACACCACCACCAACAACAACAACAACACCACCAACAATCCCACCAACAACCCCACCAACAACAATAATATGTAAATCTAATTCTGGAAAAATAATGTATCTTATTTTTCACATGATTATGACATTTATTGCTTTATATTTAAGTTGGAAATGTAATGGTGGTAAATTTGATTTATTAGGATTTCTACTTGCTCTAATTGTACCTTATTTTTATATTATTTATATACTTGGATTTAGAGGAACATGTGCATTAGAATTTACCAAGGCAGTAGAAGAAGCAGCTAAAACAGCAGCCAAAGCAGACCCATAAGTATCAGCGTAAATAAACCAATATAATATAACACAAATGTATGATTTTTTTAATAAATATTTAAAAAAATCTATCATATTAATATAATGTCAAAAATTGTAATACAAAAATCTAATGTAGAAATGGGGACTAACACAGATACTAACGCGGATACTAACACAGATACTATTGCGGATACTAACACAGATACTAATACAGATACAACTATTATTATAAACACCACTGTTGTAAAGAAAGATAATTCTGGGTTATATATATATCGTATATTTCGTATATTAGTTGTATTTGTTGCAATATATATTGCATTGTTAAGTAATCCAGTAATATTTAGTTTTTCATTTTTATTTTCATTTTTAGCAGCAGTATTTTTCCCATACATCTATATTTTATTTATATTAATATTTCATAGTAGTAATTTAGTAAAATTTTCAAAAGTGCCTGAAAATAAATTGTATTAAATGGTTTAAAAAAATGTTAAAAAAATATTTTATAAAAATTTATAAAATATTTTTTTTGTTTCCCATACATCTATATTTTATTTATATTAATATTTCATAGTAGTAATTTAGTAAAATTTTCAAAAGTGCCTGAAAATAAATTGTATTAAATGGTTTAAAAAAATGTTAAAAAAATATTTTATAAAAATTTATAAAATATTTTTTTTGTTTCTCTATCATCACTATCCTCTACCCTCTATCTCACCATCCTCCATCGCTACCTTCTATCACTAAACCACCACTCGTCTTTTGCTGGCTAGACTCAAGGTTGCACCATCCTTCATCACTACCTTCTATCACTAAACCACTACTCGCCTTTTGTTGGCTAGACTCAAGGTTGCACCATCATCCATCACTACCTTCTATCACTAAACCACCACTACCTTTTTGTGAGTCCAAGGTTGCACCTTCTTTCCACCAAGCTTCTTTGGAGGTGGAGGTGTTGCCTTGGTTAATTTTTTCACGACAATCGGTGCAGAAACAAACGCGTTGAGGAGTTGTTCGATATGCATGATGTTCGTGTGAAACGTGTTCTCAGGCATTGGATACATACTGTTCTTGCACAAATAATGGACCATATCCAAGACCCACTTATCCGGCACATCCCCTTGCTTGTCGGACTGTGGCTTTGGCTTTGTGACTCCACAAACGACATTATAAGAAGGTGTTCCTTCTGGACGCAAATCACTCTCGACATGTGGTTTCAGGTTCCGTCCAAACTTCTTTGCAAACATGTGGACGTCATCTTTCACAATATCGGCGATCGCAGCATCGGGAAATGGACCAATTTTCATCGTGTAACCACGTCCCTTGCATAGGCACACATACAACTGTCCAGATGGAAGAGACAATATCGCATTAAGAGGTTGCGCACCATCCGCAAACTTTTCATCCAATTGCTGCTCAAGACCAATATCAAACTCTTCTAAATCATCAACTGGTTCTTCAAAAGAGACAGAAGAGTCATCGTCCGACTTATCACCCGACTTATCACCCAACTCATCGTCAGAGTCATCGCCAGACTCATCATCAGAGTCAGAGTCAGAGTCATCAGAAGAGCCAGATGAGCTAGAAGAGCTAGAAGAGCCAGAAGAGCTAGAAGAGATAGAAGAGTCATCGTCAGAGTCAGAGTCATCGTCCGACTTCTCAGCCTTTGCTGCAAGTCGAGTCGACCGCAACCTTGCTAACCTTTTCTTCTCCTCAGCCTTTGCATCAAGTCGAGCCGCCAGCAACTTTGCTAACTTTTTCTTCTTCACCGCTGCTTTTTCATCCATGATTTCCTTCTGCTTCTCATGAATAATAGCCATTTGTTCCTCTTGTTCCTTTAGACGCGCAACGCATTTTGCATTCTCAGACGGGTTCAAAGACGATGATTTAGGGATAAAACACCACCCATTTTTGTTATCTTTAACAAACTTGTTGAAATCACCATTGTATTGTTCCCAAAAACCATTAAGGATGAATTTGTTGTAAAACTCTTCATTCTCTTGAAACGTTGCGATATTGACAGGTGCCATTTTCAAATACGGAAGTTCTAGGTTGACTTTGTACCATTGTCTCACCACGTCTGTCCTGTATAACATAAACTCTTCAACCAAAAGTCCCATGTTTTCACATCCCATCTCAATGTACTGTTTCGCGCGGTAACCACTAATCCCATATTTCAGAACAAGTTCAACAACTTTCTTGATTTCTGGGTTGTGTTCGACCCATTCAGGAAACGTTCTAGAAAATCCTGGACTGCAAGCATTGTTATACAAATCAAACATGCTGCTCGGAACGTTGAGATATTCTCCCATGACCTTAGGATCTTTGTGTCGAGGCATATCGAGGAGCCATTCATGTAAACCGCCATAGTCTATCAGAAGTTCTTCGCAGTTGGATTCCCAATAATGAGTCTTGCGATCAACGAACAAAACAAACTTTTTGTAGATCGGTTCCCGCACCCGCCAATAGCAATACCAATTTGTGAACTTTACAAGATCTATTTCGAACTGTTCAACAGACACCCCTTGGAAATATGCACCAGTCTTGAGGTATTCATAATGAATAATGTTGGTGAAGGGCGTCAAGGATGACCGGTACATTTTGTATCGTAGAATTCGAAACCACTTGACGATCTTCATCGCAGCCTTTTCGAGGCGGGTTTGTTCGGTCTTTCTCTTGATAAATTCACGAATCGACGTGTTGTCAATGAGGCCATGATCGAACAGGTTCTTTGACGGCAAATCGTGTCCCATACTGATATCCTTTTTCCCGTCATTGATTGATACAAAACCGCCGTAGACATGACCCTTTCCTAGACCCCTCAAATCTCTCATATGAGAGATAATCTGCTTCTTGATACTAGTGATCTCCTGCTTGTTTTTCGTATCATCGAGTGCCGATCGCAATATCTTGATGTCTTCCTCAATCTGGAGTTTCTGAACTGCTTCAATCTCTGGAGACTTGCATGAACATTCGCCATCGAAAAAAAAGGTTTTACACACCCGTGGGACGTTGTGATGAGGTCCATGGAAACAGTTGGGACCATGCCGACACTTTGTAGATTCTGGAACAAGTTCATCGCAAGCTAATAATTCTTGGGTGCGTAACTCTTTCTTACAAGGACCCAATAAACGAGCGTGGAGACAAGATAATATTTCGATCTGTTGTGGAGTAAGTCCAATATATGGAGAAATAGACTGACCACGACGCATCAGTCCATTTACATCTGGCGTGTACTCACACATATTTCCCATAGCGGCAACCACTCCAAGCATCATCACAAACGAATTCTCTCCGCAAAATTCATCGATCCCAGATCTACGTTGATAATGGTGAAGGAATGCCGCGTCGATTTCGGACTTGTGCGTTGTGAACTGGTAATCCAAAAACGTTTGAAGTTCGAGAATTGGTATGTCCTCTTTACCAGCAATCCACCTGCTAATAGTTTCAAAAGATTGTTTCTCACAAATCTGTTCAACGGTATGAGCGAACGAACACCTTGGGTTGTGACAAGTACTGTTGTTAACAATAGCCCGACATAGCGCAGTTGGGCGTTGCCGAGTATCATGTCCTGAAACATTACGTCGTCCCGTTCCCACCACCTGCGCAGCCTGTGCAACCAGTGCAGCCAGTGCAGCCTGCACCTGAGGTACCCATTTAGGACCACTCGTTGCTCCTTGAAACTCCGGGTAATGTTTTTTGTGACATTTAGGGTTGTCGCATTGACCATAGTTCATCCAGTTATCACACGACATAAAACGGGGTCCTTTTCCTTCTCCGTGACAAGGATTGTCCTGTCGATGCGAACACTTCATTCCAGAACATCGCCCAACCGCACATTCCGTCGCCCAAAGACCGCAAACTAGCCTTTTTTCTCCATCAATGAGACTGAGACACACGGTGTTCGACAAACAACACGGTTTTTTAATAGGGGGTGGTGGGCGTGGTGGGCGTGTGCGTGGTCCTACTGTAGTCCAATCGTCATCGGCACCATTGCCACCACCTTTGCCGCCAGCACCTTTGATGACAGCACCATAGTCAGCGGCACCTTTGCCGCCACCTTTGCCACCACCTTTGCCGCCACCTTTGCCACCCTGCGTAGAACGCATCGGGGGGCGGATACTATCGTCAGCGGCACCTTTGCCACCTTTGCCACCTTTGCCACCTTTGCCACCCCGCGTAGAACGCGACGGGTAGCTTTCACAAACGTCAGCGACACCTTTGCCACCTTTGCCACCTTTGCCACCCCGCGTAGAACGCGACGGGTAGCTTTCACAAACGTCAGCGACACCTTTGCCACCTTTGCCACCCTGCGTAGAACGCATCGGGAGACCACCACCAGCACCTTTACCACCATGTGTTGTGTTTTCGTTACTATTAACGGTCGCAGTCCCACTCGTAGAGGTGGACTGGACGGTGTTACCCAGCGTTGCCGCTGGACCTACGCTCGCAGCCGCCTCCTTAGAGGGGGTCTGGGCGGTGTTACCCGGCGTTTCCGCAGGATGAACGCCTTCCCCACGGGGGAAGGAAATTGGAATATCGTTTTTCATAATTGGTTCCATCTACTTTTATTTTATATAACCTGTATAAACATGAAAAATCAATTTTTTTACATTTGATTTAAAGCACATGAATTATACTGGGATATCTTTTTATTCAAATTATTCATATCTGTTGATGTGATGTTTGATTTATAATAATCTTTAATATCAATTTGTGATGTATTATCACGTATAGCACGTAATACTTTGTTGCTATCAATACCAGGTTCTACTTTATCGTTTAAATTCATAACAATACTTTTATCAGTTGTATTATTATAACCTTTTAATAACAAAAATAATGGAATTAATGGAACTTCTGCTTTGTTAGTAAATTTTTCAATAACATTGGTATTCCCTATATCACTAGTGTTTGGACATACATTAATTCCTAAATTTTTTTCATTTAACATGGTTGATGTCGATTGTTTTAAATTAGAAGGAGTTATACCATAAATACTTTGACACATAATATGTGGGGATAAAAATGGATTACTATATGGTTTTGATGGATCAAATTTTAAACTTGGGCAATCTGAATTTAGTCTATTTAAACCATATAATTCATTTTCAACACTTGCTCTGGATTCAAATGGAATATTATTAGATTTTGTACAAGGCACACATGATTCATATTTACCTTTGTATAACGAATATTCAAGTGGTTCCGTGCTTTCTTTAATTGTTGTTGCGTATGCACAAGAATCATATCTTAAACGATTGGAACTCATATATATATATAATTAGAAAAAATATTTTTTATATAATTTAATTTATTATCTAAGATTTTATAAATGGTAGAAATATGGTATCAATATCCAGAAATTTTATTAAATAATTTAAATGAATTTATTCCAAATAATTCATTATCAAAATCTAATAATATAAATGCAATTGCGCGTTTTGCTATTTATTTTTCATTATTAATATTAATATTTAAACAAGATATTAAATGGTTATTAATATCATTATTATTACTATTTATTAGTTATTATTTAAATATTAGTAATTATTTTTTTAATAAATCAACTGTAAATAATTCTTTGTTAACGAGAACAACAAATGAAAATCCTTTTATGAATAATATAATTAATAATACATTAAAAAATTCTAATACTTTTTCGCAATTATTACCAAATAATATATCTATAAATAGTGATCCTAAAACTAGTTTAAATTTTTCTAAAAATAATTTAGAAAAAACACCTATATATACACAATCACAACCAAAATTTGATTATGTATTACCTCAAACAGAAAATATGTCAGAAAATATGTCAGGAAATAACAATATTAATGATGATTTATGTTTAACATCAAATAATAATAAATCATGTTTATCAACAAATGAAATAATTAAAGATAATAATTTACCAAATAAATATAAAATAAATGACGAACTTAAAAAAGAAATTAGAAAAAATTATAGATCACATTTAAAATTTGATTCTATTGATATTTGGGGTAAATTAATAAATGATAGAAATTACTATACTGCCCCTAATATTGATATTGTAAATGATCAGGAAGGATTTGCAAAATGGTGTTATACAAATGATGGTAAAAGCGGAAATTGTAAAACATATGGTAAAGATTGTGTCAAAGATTCGTATATATTGGGTCGTAATAAAATATAAAATATATTATAATATAATGAATAAAGATTTTAATAAAAATGATAAAGATAATTTTTATTATAATATAGGTGCGATTGGTCCTGGTAGAGGATTTGGTAATTTAGATGTATCAAACAATATACATTTTGGTAATGCATCTCGTGATGGTATAAAAGAAAATAATCAATTATTAGATCATAAATTTCAATTTTTAGATAGAGATTATCAAAATCCAAAACATATAGTAATGTCTATACCAAGAGGAGGATGTAGTACGCGTGATAAAATACAATTAGTCAACAATACTGTTGGTGAAAAAATTATTTTTAATTATTAATTTAGTTGTGTTTAAAATTTTAATATTTTAAAAATGATTAATAATGGATAAAAAAAGAATTAATAAATGTTTAAAATCATATTTAATAGCAAAACAATATTATGAAGTCGATATGGATAAGTCTCGTGATTATTTCAAACAATGTATTAAAATATTAAATGAAATTAAAACAGATGAAAAAGGAATAAATAAAGATTTATCATTAATAATGGATGAAACAGAAACACAGTGTTCTGTGTATTTAACAAATACTATTAAACATGAATTTGAATTACCAATATTACAAAATAATATACAAAATAATTCTGAATTATTTGAAATAATTGAAACAGGTGATATTGAACAAATTAAAAAATATAATTTTGGAGATGTAAAATTTAATATTTATAATAACGATGGAAATACACCACTTCATAGTGCTATTATATTTGGTGATACATTATTTATTAAACATGCGTTAAAAATAGGTGCATGTATTGATCAAACAAATGTTCATGGTCATAGTTTATTAGAATTTGCGTGTTTGGCGAAAGATCCAAATTTAATTAATTTTTTAGTATATTATGGAGCAAATATGAAAAAACATTTATTATTTAGAGAAAATAAAAAATATTTTAATAGTGGGTATGAATTAGATATTATTTTATTAGAAATATTTATATTAAAAACATCTGACAATAATAATATTAAATATTTAAATTGGATATTTGAATATATTGATCCAACAGAAAATATATCTGTTGAATTAGTAAAAGAAAAAAATTTAGAATATAATATTAGTTTTAAAATATTAATTTCTAAATTAGATAATTTAATAGCAACGTTTGACGAGTCTTGTAGGAACACATATATTGCTATATTAAAAGAAGAACTTGAGCATGATTTTATATATAAATTAGGTTGTCCAAATAAAAAAATAGATATAATTTTATATAATTTAGTCCCCTTCATTAATTTTAATAATTTACAATTATCGTGGTTATTAAGTTTAGAAATAAAATTTTTAATTTTACATATTTATAAAAACAATATAAATATTAATATTAAGAAATTAAAAAATGAATTAAATGAAAACTTGGATAAAACTTTTATTAAAACTAATATTTATACACATGGTTTTATTCAAGTTATATTATCACAATGGATATCTAAAATTAAAAATTAAATAATTTTTTCTAATTATATATATATATATATGAGTTCTAATCGTCTAAAATATGATTCGTGTGCATACGCAACAACCATTAAAGAAAGTACTGAACCACTTGAATATTCATTATACAAAGGTAAATATGAATCATGTGCACCTTGTACAAAATCTAATAATATTCCATTTGAATCCAGAGCAAGTGTTGAAAATGAATTATATGGTTTAAACAGACCAGGGACAGATTGCCCAAGTTTAAAGTTTGATCCATCAAAACCATATAGTAATCCATTTTTATCCCCACATATTATGTGTCAAAGTATTTATGGAATAACTCCTTCTAATTTAAAACAATCAAAATCAACCATGTTAAATGAAAAAAATTTAGGAATTAATTTATGTTCGGTACCTAAATAGATTTTTTAATATTATTCAAAGTTAAAAATTAATTATATAAAGATTATAATTTATAATATTTATATATGTCTCAAAAATTTCCTATAATTTTATCTTTTGACGTTGGTATTATTCATTTATCATATTGTTTATTAACAAAGAAAGAATTTATTAAACCAAATGGAACTAAATATATTGATTGGTGTATTATTGATTGGAATAATATCGATTTAACCAAAAGAATAGATGAAAAATGTGAATGTGGATTAAAAGCAAGTTTAATTCACGCAATAGATAATAAACTAATATATTATTGTAAAATTCATGGTAAAAAAATTAATACAGATATAGAACCTTTTGAAACTTATTTTTGTGCGTGTGATAAAAATAAATCAGATAATTGTTGTTATAAAATTAATTCAAAATCAACTAGCAAACAATGTGCTAAAAAATCAGGATATTCAAAATTAAATAATAATTATTGTAATGCACATGCAAAACAAATATTTAAAACAGAAACAAAATTATTACAAATGAAACCTTTTAAAACAAAAAGTTCTAAATGTCTTAATTTTGATGATGTAAAATACGATTTAATTATGGAATTAGAAAAACGTACAAATTTATTAAGTGCTGATTACGTTGTTATTGAAAATCAACCATCTTTTAAAAATCCTAGAATGAAATCTATAGCAACTACAATTTATGATTATTATTTAATTAGAGGAGTTATTGATAAAGAAATTACAAAATCAAACATAACTAATGTTAAATTCATGTCACCGTCAAATAAACTTAAAATTATTGATGATGGTGATACAAAACAATTAGTAAAAGCAAAACACACACCTGGAGCAGCTTTTTATAAATTAACAAAAACTTTAGGAATTAAATATTGTTTAGAATTAATAGAACATTTACCAGAATCTGTTGCACATTTTAAGTCTCATAAAAAGAAAGATGATTTAGCAGATTCTTATTTACAGGGTGCATATTTTTATACATATTCAATAGAAAATAAAGTATAAAAAATAAAAAAAATTGATTTAAAATTATTTTTATATTATTTATATATAGTAATAATGTATGACCCAGTAATTTTTAAACTTGAATCAGGTAATTCCGACTTTTTAGAAAAGTCAGATACTGAAAACATATTAACCAGTTCAACCATTAATATTCCAGTAATCAGTTTAGGATTTAATAATTATTTTCATCGTACTAAAAGTGCAATGTCAATCACTAAAAATCTTAAATCTAAAAATAATTTTTATTTTGTTGTAAATCCGTTTGAAGAAAATATTGCGGATCACAAAGATTCACTAAATAATATAACCAAATATTATTTAAATATTAAAGACGATAGACCAGATATTTTATCAAGAAATTTCTATAAAATGTGGGAAATGTTATACATGTTTAATCTTGTAGATAAAAAAGATATAACTTATGCAGCATTATCTGAAGGACCAGGTCCTTTTATACAAGCTGTTATATTATTTCGTGAAAAATTAGGAACAGGAATATCAAATGATAAAATTTTTAGTGTACAAATTCATTCTGATAAAGGAAAATATTTAGAAATGGGAAAACAATTCATGGGATTTTATAATAAACAAGCTCCAGGATTAATTAATATACAAAATACAAGTAGTCCAAGTAAAAGTAATCAATTAAAAGGTAAATCAACAGGTGATATAACAGAACTTAAAACAATTAGCTTATTTAAAAAAGATATTGAAAAGTCTAAACAATATGCTGATTTAGTAACAGCTGATGGTGAAATAGAATGGGATGATCCTAATTTCCAAGAACAAGAAGGATATAAATTAATATTAGGTGAAATTATAACTGCTCTCAATGTTCAAGCAAAAGATGGTAATTTTGTACTTAAAATATTTGAAAGTTATACAATACCAACTATTAAATTATTATATATATTATCAAGTTTTTATAATGAAACATATATATATAAACCATATTTTTCACGAATGTCGGATTCTGAAAGATATGTTATATGTAAAGGATTTAAATATGATCCTAAAAAAGATTCTACTTTATTAAATAAAAGAATTAAATCATTACAAAAAGTATTAGAAGAAATGAATACATTAAGATTCTTATATGATATTTATCCAGATCTTATAATACCTCAAAGTTTCAAAAATAAAATTAAATTTATCAATATTAATATCGCAAATCCACAACAAATTATGATTAATAAAATTGTTAAATATATTAAAGAAAATAATTATTTTGGAGATAATTATCATAATTATAGAGAAGAACAAATTGAAGCAACAAAGTGGTGGGTTAATATATTTTATCCACCATCCAAAAATTTATTTGATAAAAATAAAGAAGATTTACAGAAAAAAGTTAATACTGCTATCTATAAATATAATGTTGAACAAGAAATATTTTCTAATCAACTAGTATCTTAAAAAATTTATTTATAAAAATATTATTATAATATTATTTTTATAAAGAATATATTGTATTCAGAAAACATATCCAATATATATTATTTATATAAATGAATAAGAATTAGTATCATAATTCACGACATTATCAATGTCGTCATGTTTTACATCATCTGTAAAATGCACAAAGGTATCTTTAAAATCATCACTTTTAAGAGACGTTGGTTGTTTATTAGGTGGTTTATCAGGTGGTTTATCAGATATTTTATTATTATCAGATGGTATATTATGTTTTGCTAGATCTTGTTCATATTTTGTTTGAACTGTATTAAATGATTTACCATATAAACACTCCATTATTTGTTCTCTTAATTTATTTTTAACAACTTGATGACTTTTGGCTTTTCTTATCGAAATTCTTATTAAATCTTTATCTAATATTTCTTGAATTGTCATTTGTCCAGATAAATTAATACATATTAAATTAGCTAATGCTAAAGCACTTGCTTCGTCTTTACTTGGAATTATTAGTTCTTTTGAAAGTGGATCAATTTCAATATTAGGAATTATTTGTTTCCATTTTTCATAATCATTTAAAGATGGGATTATAATTTTTATACAATATAAATAAGGATATTCTGCACCACTATTATAAATAATTTTAGACCATGGATATGGACGATCAAATTCTTGTACATCAGATATCTGTCTTTTGTTCTCTCTTGTTCTATTTTGTATTCTATTTTGTATTCTATTTTGTGTTCTATTTTGTGTTCTATTTTGTATTCTATTTTGTTGTTTAATTTCTTGTTTAATTTCTTGTTTATTTTCTTGTTTATTTTCTTGTTTATTTTCTTGTTTATTTTCTTGTTTATTTTCTTGTTTATTTTCAGACAAAATTTCTGGTTGATTATCTGATTTATTATCTGGTTTATTATCTGATTTATTAATATCATTAATCTGGTTAATAAAAATGATTATAATAATTGCAATAAAAAAATAATTAATTAACATATTTATTAACAATAGAAAATAATTAATTTAAAGGTTAAATAATTTATTTATTTTTTAAAATAATTATAATCGACGTATTGGTTGTCTAAATATAAGTTTAAAATCTTTGTCATTGATATTATCTTCAGAATATTCAATATTTGGTTTAATAAAAAGAATTTCACCAGATGCTTGTATCATATCGCTAATATTTAATGTTACATAAGATTTATTAATAATATTTATATCTAATTCTGAACATAATTTTGGATAATATTCAAACTTAGTTTCACACGTATTTATTATTAAATCTTTATTATTTTTAACATTTAATATTATATCAGTATTTATTTTTTTATTAAAATATTCATCTAGATACCAATAACCAATATCATATGTAATAAAAGGATTAAAATCTAAATATTTAACACCATTTTTTAAATAATTATAAAGAGACCAATTAAATAAATAAAATGATGTAAAAATCTTATTTTTATCTTTTAATAAAACATTAAATGTTGTATATTTATGATAAATTAATGATTCTGTATAATAAAATATTTTTCCAAAATAAAATATTAATTCAACAAGTTCTTTATTAATTTCAATATTTGTTTCACCTAAATATAATTGATTAATATAATTGATTACTAAACACTGACCACATTCTATATTTAAATAAGGATATCCATTTTCGTCAAATAATGAGAATAATATCCCATCTTTAATATTATTATAATAAAATTTTTTATAAGAACTATTCTCTGATGAATCAAACCAGTGATAATTAAAAGAATATTTATGATTATCTAATATTAAATCTATTTTTTTATTAATAGAATATAATTTTATAAATTGTTTAATAATATTAATTCTATTTGTTCCATCTAATAATATTTTTTTTATATTAGTATATTTGATTTTTATTTGATTTGTTATTTGATTATTTATTTTATAGTCATTATAAAAATCTTCATACCCGTTATCAATTAATTCAAATTCATATTTTCTATTAATAAGTTTTTCAAATTGTTGATTTGTATGGTAATATTTAAAATTATTATTTTTAGAAATTAATTTAATTTTAGAACAAGGAGATATAAGAAATTCTTCTTCTTTTGGAAATAATGAAAAATTTTCAATAAAAATACCAACCCCTTTTTTATTTTTTGGTATTTTTATTTTAATTAAAATTAATCCAAATGTTCCATTAATTCCAGGACTATAAAACGGATCTCTTGTAGTTGACATAAATCCTGGATCTGTAAATATATCACCTTCATTTAAAATTGATATAAATGAATCATCCCAAATAAATCTATATATATCAAAATCATTTGATAATTCAGGTGCTTGTTCCATACATTTTACAATTTTATATAATCCTTGATAATAATTATCACTTAATATTGTTGAAGGTATTCTTAAAAAATTATTAAACAAAAACGACCCAATAAAACTATAAAAACACACCCATGCTTCTATTTTAAATTTTAACACATGTTCATGATGTTTAAAAATATCATCAAATGAAACATCGTTTTTAGAAACTTGTTTACAAATTAAATAATGTTTATCTTGATCAGTTAACGTTTCTGGGTCAATGTCAGTTTTAATAATATTCATATTTTGTCCAAGTTTAATTAATTCTAATTTAGTATAATATGGTTTAAGATGGTGAATAAAAGGATTAAAACTATTTCTTTTACAGATACTAATTAATAATCCTAATTCTAGAGAATATTTATATAATGTTTTATATGATGTATCGAGCAATATCTCTAAATTATAATTTGATATAATATCAAGATTATCTTTATATTTTTTTGATAATATAGGATCTTTAATATTTTTATTATATAAATTTGTTAACCATCCTGATATTTCATCATTAATAAAACGATAATGTGATTCTATTAATTTATGATGAATATTTTTATTATTTATTAAATAAATTTTTTGACTATAAATATCATACATTGGGATATAATCATCAAATTTTGATAATTTATCTTTATCTTTTTGATTAGTTATTTTTATTTTTAAATTAAAAATTTTATTTATAAAATCTAAATTAATTTTCATTTATAATAACTTATAAATGATTATAAAAGAATGTTAATTAATTATGGTAATGAAAACTTTTGTAATTAAATATAAATTAAATATAATTGGGGTATATAATGATATTACCCAGGCTAAATTATTTATTAGATCATGTTTATCTAATAATTTAATGTATGGTTTTGCGACCATTCTTGTATATACATCTAATAGTTGTTGTTGTACTAATACAATTAAAGTTTTTATAAATAAAGAAGAAAATATTAAAGAAGAAAATATTAAAGAAAAAAATATTCATAAAGAAAATATTAATAAAAAAAATAGACTGTTAGATATTAAGAAAAAAGAACAAGAAAATGATGAAATAAAGAAAAAATTAGATATTAATAAACAAGATATTGATAAAAAAAATAAAGAAAATTTATTAAAATTAGCAGAAAATAAAATTATTATTCAACATAAATTAAATATGCTTAATGTTCAAAAAAAAAAAATGGCTGAATTAAAAAATATATATGATAATGATATTGTTATTTATTATAAATTACAAAAAAATACTAAAATAGATAGTTCTTTTGTAATCCCTGAAATATTTAGAGATAAATATGCTATATTTAAACAATTAGAAAACAATGATAACTTGACGTGGGAAACCTTTTATGATGAAAGTAAACGTGGTAAAACTATTGACGTTAGAAATATACTAGATAAAGTACAAGATAAAGTACAAGATAAAGTACAAGATAAAGTACAAGATAAAGTACAAGATAAAGTACAAGATAAAGAAATTAACGAAAATGATTTTAAATTAAATGATTATGAACAAAAATTTGTTAGTAAACCTAATTTTTGCGAAGTTTTTGATTCTTGATGATTTATTCAATAAATAACATTTTTTTATATCTAGTTTAAAATATATAAATGTATCGTCAAAAAGATATAGTTGATATCGATAAAAATATAAATAAAATAAAAGATGAAGCAATATATGAATATAAGAAACAAAACGAACCAACACTTGACGAATCATCTCAAGTGTGTAAAGTAATTATTGATTTTATAAAAAGAAAAAAAAGAGTTGTATATGGTGGGTATGCACAAAATTTATTAATAATTAATAAAAATAAGAAAGATGGTTTTTATAAAGAAATAAATGGAGCTTTTTATAATTGGCCAGATTTAGCAGATATTGAATTTTATACACCATATCCAATTGATGATTTAATTGAATTAACAGAGGAATTATATAGTCATAAATTTAATAATATTGAATCTATTGAAGGTATGCATAATGGTACATATAAAATATATGTTAATTTTTTAAATTATTGTGATATTTCATATATACCAACACATATATATAATACAATGCCGATTATTACAGCACATGATATAAAATGCACACATCCACATATGATGATGGTTGATGCATTTCGTATTTTTACTGACCCGCTTACATCATTTTGGCGATTAGATAAAACAATACTACGATTTCAAAAAATATTCAAGTATTATCCAATTGATGAATCTAATAATAATTTAAAAATAAAGTTATCAGAAAACAAAGATATAAATGATTTTATATGTCAAAAAATAATTCATAATTCTAAATTAATTGTTGTTGGATTTCATGGATTTGATTATTATGTTAAAAAAAGTATTCCAAAAAATGCTTTAAATAATTATCCATATTATGAATTAATCAGTATTGATCTTGAAGAAGATGCTATGGATATTTATAAAATATTAAAAGATAAATTTAAAACAAAAATAACAGTGAAAGAGTTTTCACCATTTTTTACATTTATGGATAGACGTGTTGAATTTTATCATGAAAATAAATTATGTTTAAGATTATTTGGAAGTAATAAAAGATGTATTGTTTATAATTATTCAGATATTAAAACAACAACATTTGGAACTAATAACTTGGTTATGATGTATTTATATTTTGATTATTATTTAGCATATATTAATAAAGATTCTATTAATACTAAATTATATTTAAATTTAATTGGCAAATTTTATAATGCAAAAAATAAATTTTTAAATTCTAATAATAAATCAATTGTTGATGAATCACCTTTTAAAGATTTTACTTGTAAATGTTATGGAACACAAATAGATCCAATTAGATTATCTAAATTAGAAGAATTGAATAAAAGAAAACAAAATAAAATGGTTAAATATAGATATAATCCAACTGGTAAAGCAGGTGCAACACCTGATTATAAATTTGATAATATTTCAGGAAATGAAATATTAATTAAAAATCATTTAATAATTAAAAATCATTAATTATTTTAAATTATTATTTTAAAAAATAATAATTTAAAAATTTTTAAAAAAAATACTATTTTTTTTTATCTAAACTATAATATATATATAATATGGCATCTCTAAGTAGTCCAACATTTGATACAATTATTGTAGTTTATAAACGAGACGAAGACTCAAAAACAGTTCTTAAAACTATAAATATCGGTGATATTTTAGAACCAACGGATGTAGCGAGTAAGCTTTTAACATCAGGAGGTATTACGTGTAATATAGAGTCGGGTGAATTAGAAATTCGATCAATATTACAAAGTATAAAAAAAGACAACGGAACCGCAAAATATACAATGTTTAAAACAACAAATAAAAACCCAGATGACCCAACATCCTCCAAGCATTTTGTTATAATTGTTCCAATATTGACTACTGGTGGTATTATTCATGGAATATACGATCTTTTTAATGCGTTTTTATGGAAAAACATGACCGAGGATGGTATAAAAGATATTGTTGAAAGTGTACAGAGAATGGTACAGGATGCTGTTCATGATGATGATGAACGTGGTGCTGGTGGTGGTGGTGGTGGTTCATCTTCTCTTGCTGCTGCTCCTCCTGTTGCCGATGCTGATCGTTCATCTTCTGCTCCTGCTACTGCTGCTGCTCCTGCTCATCCTGCTTCTGGTCCTGCTGCTGAGGATGGTGGAGGTGGAGGTGGAGGTGGTTCATCTTCTCTTGCTGCTGGTGAAAAAAAATATATGAAATTAACAGGAGGTGGAAAGAAAGCAGTTAAAAAAGTATCAAAAAAAGTTGTAAAAAAGAGTTCTAAAAAAGCGGTAAAAAAGAGTTCTAAAAAAGCGGTAAAAAAGAGTTCTAAAAAAGCGGTAAAAAAGAGTTCTAAAAAGGTTTCTAAAAAAGCTGTAAAAAAGGTTTCCAAGAAAGTGGTAAAAAAGGTTTCCAATAAAGTGGTAAAAAAGGTTTCCAATAAAGCGGTAATGACTGGAGGTGCTGTAAAGAAAAGTTCTAAAAAGGTTTCTAAAAAGGTTTCTAAAAGTGTCGTAAAGAAAAGTTCTAAAAAAGCCCCTAAAAAGGTTTCTAAAAGTGTCGTAAAGTAAAGTTCTAAAAAAAGCCCCTAAAAAGGTTTCTAAAAGTGTCGTAAAGTAAAGTTCTAAAAAAGCCCCAAAGAAAAGTTCTTAGAAAGAAACAACCTTATAAAATTATAAAATAAATCTAATCTATAAAATCACAATCATCAACAATTAAATCATCATGTTCAAAACTATTTTCTTTTTTAATATAATTATTATTTTTATTATAATAATTATTTTTGACAATAGGAGCAACATATAATGACATACAATCAAATGTTGGATCTAATATCAATGATTTATTTTTAATAATATCACTACTATGTATTTTAAATGTTAAAAACATTTTAATATATTTTTTTCTTTTTTTTACTATTTTATGTAATTCGTCTAATTCATCTAAATGGTTTCTATAATAAACTATTTTATTCCAGGTTTCATCCAATATTGGCATTATTCTTTCAAAGAAAACATCATCTCTATGAATAGGAATATTATGAGATAATTCTAATTTCCAATAAATAATACGATGAAAATAATAATCTTTGCTAATATCTGGATATTCTTCTTTATACTCATCTAATGTTTTTATTAACCATGTATTATAATTTACATCATCCATATCTAATCTTTTTGGAATAATATATTTACTTTTCCATTCAGGTAAATCACCATCAAATTCTGGAATAAATTGTTTTGGATAAAATTCTAATATTATTCCTTTTTTTAACTTGTCATCAACATTTATTTTTTCAGAGTCAGTACCAATAGTAGTTATGCATGATTTACAGTCATCTGATAAATATTTTGACCGATTTTTATATTCAGTAATTTTACATTGCCAAAAATCACATACATCCAAGTCACAGCACATTAATTGTTGTTGAACTTGACAATAATAATAAAAAGGACAAATATCACCAATAATATTTCCAGATGTATGAATATCTCTTGTAACAGGACATTTAATTTCTAACATTGTTCCTAATCTTTTTGAAAATTTATTATCGAGTGTAGAACGCGAACTAATACCATCTGGTGATGCTCCTAAAATTTTATATTTTTCAGAAGGTAATGCACCAAATTCATGTATTCTAGTATTATATATATGTTCATAAATCATTGTTGCTGTAGCTTCATACTTTTTACCATGACAAACAGCTGCATTATCATAAAATGGAAAATTTGGATCACATTTTTTTAGAATAAATGATTCAACATGTTCATATGGATTTAAATCTATAGCTGCAGCCATATCTGATGCAGTTATTCGATTATATCTATAATCATACCATTCTTGTGATCTTTGTGCGGGTTGTGGTAATTTTTGTAATTTATCAAAATGATCACTTAATTTTTTATATTTTGTTGGGACCTTAATATTTGAAAAAGATTCTTCAAATTCTCTAAAACTATTTTTTCCATTATCAAGAGATATTTTATCTTCAATATTATATGTTATATTAGTCAATCTATTAAAAATTTCATCAACAATTTCTAGAGTTATTAATGAAAAATCATTTAATAATTCTTTATAAATATCAATTTTAACACATTGAAGTTCTTTAAAATTTAAATTAGTATAATTATTAGCTTGAAGTAAAGCATATGTTTTATTTAATATTTTATCCATATTTTCAAATGACATTATTATATAAATAAAAATAGTATTTAAACCAATAAAAAATCAATATTTTTATGATAATATAAATAAAAATAGTATTTAAACTAATCAATATTATTTATTCTTGTAAATAAAAATATTTTCCATCTTTATATTGTAAATGTTTTAATGATATAATTTTTCCATTTTCTTCATCGTACATGATTTTATCTTTTTTTGTTAAAACTTTAATTTTAATCAAATTAACAAGTTCGTCTTTTAATATTTCCCGTTCTGTTTCATTATCAAAAATAATATTATTAACAAATTCTTTTACCTTAATTATTTTATGAATTGCATTTAATTTAGACCATGATTTTTTATATAAATTATTATTATCATCAGGTGTATTTACCACGATAATTTCGTTTTTTTTGATTATATTCGATTCTGTATCAGTATTAACAAGTTCCTTTAATTTATTAATATGAGTTATAATCCAATTAATTTCAACATTATTTTTAGATAAGGTTGTATTTATATTTGTATAATATTTATATTCTAAATCATTAATTATAATTTCAATATCCATTAACTATAATAAAAATTATATCTTTAATATTTATTTTTCAATTTTATGATATTATACAAAAATATTGAAATATATATAATATAATAAAATAAAATATAATATAATATAAATGGATATTACACAAAATATTGAATTATGCGAACATTTATCAGCTGTCAGAATTGTTTATCAATCAACATATGACAATGAATTGGATATTATTAGGCAATTAAAAATATATATTACAGAGTCTGAATTATCAGAAATTAATCAAACTATTTATAATTTGTATCAATATATTAATATACAAATACCATTAGAGACTATTGAACAGGTTTCAATACACACACAATCTGATGCAATAAATAATATTTTTGAATTAATACTTAATAATATACTCCAACAAAATACTGTTCAACCTGATAATATAGTTCAACCTGATAATATAGTTCCGCCTGATAATACTGATCAACCTGATAATATAGTTCCGCCTGATAATATTGGTCCCTTTAATATAAATCAAATTATTGGTTCTCTAGATACAATTATTAACGAGTCTAATATTATCACAGAAATACCAATAAATTCAATTAATATATTAGACAATAATCAAAACATTATACCAAATACATTTCATGTTCAAATTAATATTCACGAACTAATACAATCTGAATTTGGTCAAAATAATGTAGTAAATCCATCTAATTTAGAAAATGTTATTGTTACAACAGATGACAAAGATATTGAAAATCTAGATACACAAATATTTGAATCAGATAGTGATATAATGTGTTGTATGTGTATGAGTAATATGTTAAAAGATGAAACAATCATAACTCTAAATTGTAATCATAAATACCACAAGGATTGTATTATTTCTTATTTAACCGAATATAATCATAAATGTCCAATATGTAGAATTGATGTTGGAAAACCAAAATATAATATTGACTAATATGGTATTCAAATTAATAATTTTAAATTTAAATATATTTAAACTTAAAATTAGTGTTAAAAACAAACTTGTTAGGATTGTTGACATTGTTGTTGTTGTGGAGATGTTTCTTGTTCAAAAAACTGTTGTGATGAGTCATGCTGACTGTTGTGTCTATTATCTTGTTTATTACCATCAAGTATTTTATATAAATGATCAACATTACAATCTGCTAATTTTGTAGTAACTAAATCTGGTATTTTAAGAATAACATTTTCAGACTGAACTTCATGTTTATCAATTCCTTGAAGAATTGGTTTCAATAGTTTTTTAGATTCAGATGATATATTTGGTAATGTATAAATAAATTTTATATAAATATCTCCCTTTTTTTTTAATCCTTCACCAACAATTTTGCGGGTGCAATTAAATTCTGTTTTTCCTGAATGATTAATATGTAATTTACGACCATCTAAATGATTAATTATCTTATTAAACCCAAATAAAGCTTGGTATAATTTCAATTCAATTGTAATAAATAAATCATTATTTAAACGTTTAAATTTATCGTGTTCTAAAACATTAATACTCAATATTAAATCTGTTTTAATATTTTTTAATTGATGCCCTTTCCCTTCTAATGAAATTCTACTACCATGAGATAATTCAGATTTAAGTGGAATAGATATTTTTTTATCTTTAATAATATAACGAGTTCCAGTACATACATCACATTTGTTGTTATCTTCAATAAAAACACCAGTACCTTTACAAAAATTACAATTTCCTACTGTTTGTTGCATCATAGGACCTCTTTTAATAATATTAATTTTTACTCCCTTACCATCACATTGCATACATTTACTTTTCTTGCAGTTTTTAGTTCCTTCACCAGAACATTTAGCACAAACTTGTTTATATTTATAATTAACATCCATAGATGCCTCATTATATAATTGTTCTAATGTAACATTAATTTCTTGAATTATATTTTCTTGTTGTTGTTGTTGTTGTCGTTGCATACCTGGCATACCAAAAGGAAAACCACCACCACCGAATGAAAAGCCGCCTTCTCCAAAAGGAAATCCATCAAATCCTGATTGATTATTCATATCTGCTTCCAATCCATGATTATCATAAAATTCTCTTTTTTCTGGATCTGATAAGATTTCTTTTGCTTGATTAATTGCTTGAAATTTTTCCTTTGCTTCTGTTTGTTTAGAATCATCAGATTGAGAATGTTTATCAGGATGCCATATTTTTGATAATCTATTATAAGCTTTCTTAATATCACCTGCTGATGCATTTGTTTCAATTTCTAAACTTTTATATAAAGTATCATCTTTAACCATTTTTATTATTAATAAATAATGCTTCTTTAATTAATTTAATATTATTATAATATTAAATTAATATTATTTAAAGAATATTATTTAATAAATAATATATATATGATTAACAACGAATTAAAAAATAAAAATATACATATCGAAGGATATAAATGTGGTTTTAATTCCAAGATGGCAATTGATAAATTTAAAAAAAGTATTAAAAGTATGGATAAAAATAATAAAATAAATCTAGATGAATTACAAAAAAAATATATTAAATTGAATTATAATATTGAATTAGTAGAATATGACAAAAACTCTGATAAGATTATTATTAAGGTTGTTATTAATGATCAAGTTAATAAAGTTGTTATAGATGATAATATTTTAAAATTAAAAGAAAGAATTAAAGAACTAACATCAGCTAGAAATAAAGTAAATTATTGTGATAAAAAATCAGATGAAAATGAAAATATTAGTAAAATTATTTTTAAAGAATATACTAAATTAAAAAAAATGTTTAAAATACCAATACCAACTCCATCTGAAATATTTTCAAATCCAACACAATATAAACCAATGATAACCATGATTTTAAATAATAAATCGTCTGGTAGTCATCCATTAGTAAAATATTTCAAGTTAATCATGAATGAATTATCTATTCATGAATTATCAAATGACTCTGAAACTGTTGTGAATGAACCAGTTATTAATAATAAATATATTATACCAGAAATTAAAAGTAATAAAATTAGTAATAACGAAGATACAGACGATGAAGATACTGAAGATGAATAAAAAATTGATATTTTTATTAATTATAATTATAATTAATAAACTTAATGATAATTTACGATAATATACATGGATATATAACAATAGATGATTTAGCAACATCTATTATAGATACATCTATTTTTCAAAGATTAAGATATATTCATCAAACAGGGGTATTATATTTAGTATTTCCGACTGCAACACATACAAGATTTGAGCATTCAATTGGTACATATCATTTAGCATCAAAAATGATATCTAATATTGCAAAAAATCAACCAGACTTAAATATTACAGATGAAATCATACAGTTGGTTGGGATAGCAGGACTGTGTCATGATTTAGGTCATGTTATGTTTTCGCATTTATTTGATGATTATTTTTTATCTAATCTACCAAATTATGATGATATAAAATCAAAAACAAAAAATACAGTTCATGAAAATAGATCAATATATTTATTAAATTATTTAGTTGACCAAAATAAAATAAATTTAAATAAAGAACAAATAAAAGTAATTGGTGATTTAATAAATCCACATGAATCAGAATATACTAAATGGAATAGCAAATATCAAATTGGAAAATGGATATTTCATATTATATCTAATCCAGTAAATTCGATTGATGTTGATAAATTTGATTATTTAACAAGAGATACACAAGCAGTTGGATTGAAATATGGTTTTGATTATACAAGAATTATTAATGATGCAAGAGTAATTGATAATAAAATATGTTATTCACACCAATGTTCCGAAGATATATATCAAATGTTTTTCTTGAGGTACAGGTTACATAGACAAATATATAATCATAAAGCTGTAAAAGGAGTTGAAATATTAATGATTAAATTATTATTAGAAATTGAAAAAGAACATAAAATTTCTAATTATTTATTAGATCCAGAAAAAATGTTAGAACTAGTAGATTCGTTTGTTTGGCATAACAAAACCACAGAACCTATTAAACAAATTATTCATGATATAAATCATCGTAAATTACCTAAATTAGTTTTCCAACATATATCTACATGTCCATGTAAAATAAATGAAGAAATATTAAAAAGTCAATTTAATCCAGATGCTTTTAAAATTTTTAATTTTAAGGTTGGGTATGTTGGTGGTAAAACAAATCCATTAAACCATATCAAGTTTTATAATTTAAAAACAGGAACACTATTAACTGATAATAAAGTTCGTGATTTTTCATTACTATTAACACAAAAACATCAAGAATATATAATTAGAATATATTGTATTGATTTGTCAATAATAGATACACTTAAACAATCAATTGAAAACTTGATAATATCATAACATTGATAATCTACATATCCCAGTCATTGTTTGTTTATCACATTGCCATTTATTAAATCCAGATTTATTTAATATTATATGTAAAACAACACCAGTCATAAAAAAAGCAATTATTATTTTATTAAAATTATTATTTTTTTTATTATTATTACATTTTTTAATTTTATATATTGTAAAATAAAAAATGATACTGCCAATAATTGCAGTAACTATCCCAACTATAATAGATTCTTTAATCAATTTTAACATTAATATATAAAAGAAAATAATTATAATTTTAGTTTTGTTGTGATAAATCTCATAAAAAGGGTTTTATAAAAAAATTGATATAAAAAATATTTATTTATATATAATTATATATAATGGCTAAAAAATCAACTAAAAAAGAATATGATGATGTCGATATAATCGATACCGACGACGATGATGAAGACGATGAAGATGACGAAGATGACGAGGAATATGATGAAGAAACAACTGAACAAATAACTGACCAAATAAATGAACAAGATAATAAAGAATGTGATATTAATGATGTTATTGAAAATGATAATGACTATTTTGAAAATAACGAACAAGTCGAAATACCAAGTGAAACTGGAAATGAATTTTTGTCTAAAGAAAATAGAATTAGTATAAATAGATTAACTAAATATGAAATGGTTCGAATTCTAGGCGAAAGAACAATTCAATTAACAATGGGTGCAAAAGCATTAATTAAAAATCATCATCATTTATCATATGATAAAATAGCAGAAGAAGAATTTATACGTAATGTTATTCCTTTTAAATTAAAAAGACATTTACCAAATGGTAAATATGAAATTTGGAATTTAAACGAATTAAATAAAGAGCATTTACTGTCACAATTATAATTTATTAATTTTAATTTACTATCACAATTATAATTTATTAATTTTAATTTACTATCACAATTATAATTTATTAATTTTAATTTACTATCACAATTATAATTTATTAATTTTAATTTATTTTACCAATTATAATAACATATTGTACAAATATAATTTGGTTTATAACTGTTATTTTCTTTATAAAAGACAGCATCTTTTCTATTAGGTTCTTTGTGTGTAATACAATTTATGTTTTTACATAAATAATCATGGGTATGTGGTAGTGTTTGGTCTTTTGTTATTAATTCATTTTCTTCCAAACATGAAATGTTAACGACAACGTCTTCCATAGATAATTCATATAATAATGTTGTTTTTACAATTTGTTTTGAAAAATTACAATTATAACATTTAAATTCTGCATTAGAATTTATTAATTCTTCAAATATTTGATTAAATATAATTTTATCACTATCGTTCATTTTTTGATATTTCTTATTTTTATTAATTTCTTCTTTGGTAAAACCAGCACTATAATTTACTAATTTCCCTTTTTCTTCAAATAAACTTAACGCCTCTGATATTTTATCAATTTTAATACGGGTATCATTTAATTTTATAATATTTGATTTAGAAATATCATATAAATTAGAACATTTTTCACAAAAGATATTATCATTATTCATTATTATTATTATATAATAATTAATATTTTAAATATATATTTTCAATTTTAATTATTATATATTTAAAACTTTAATATTTTCCCTAATAACATTATACTATACTCACAAATATGATTTTAGTTATTTTTGTGTATAAATCCGTATATTTAGCCCCTATTGATGTTTTTAGTCATATTTTCAAGTGATTTAAAAAAATTGAAAATAATATATAAAAAAATCTTATTTTAATTAATTAATACAATGACTAATATTAACCCTAAAAAACAGTTGAAATATAAGAATAAGGTGCACGAATTCTTAAACGATCATAGATGTACTGATGAAAATAGAAATGAGGCATCTCATTTATCGTATGGTATGTTTAATGGTAAATTTATACTAGATAATGAACAAAGAAAAACCTTTATGACTCATTATACAAATGCAATTGCAAACGGTGTTGATGATATTGCTATTTTAGAGACACAAAAAGAATATGCACCATTAATTATTGATATAGATTTAGAAATTCCATTAGAAGATTATAAAGGAGGGCGTTTATATGATGATGATATGATAACAAGTATATCTGAAAAATATATTGAATTAATTGATAAATATTTAGATACATCAAACATTGATTATAAAATATGTATATTTGAGAAAAAACTTCCAACTGAAAAAGAATGTGTTTATAAAGATGGATTTCATATAATATTTCAAGATTTATTAGTAAATAAAAAAATCAGACATTTAATTAGACATTTTGTTGTAGAATTATGTAAAGATGAAGACTTATTTTCATCATATATAAACACACCAGAACAAATTATTGATAAATCTGTAGTTTCAACAAATGCATGGTTTTTATATGGAAGCAAGAAACCGAATGGTCATATGTATCAATTAACTAAAATGTATGATAAAAACTTGGATATAATTTATAATCATACCAAACAAAAAAGTTATGATTGTGATACTAAAGAAGAAACAGATTATGTTTATGGTGAAGATGATCTTATTAATTATTTTTCAATCCAAAAAAAAAAAATAATAAAAAACATTCTACACCACTTTTAAATGGTATGTCTGATATTGATGTAGAATGTGATAAGATTGGTATTAATTCAGATGTTAATGCAACAAAAAGTAAATATGAAATCCCAGCATCAAAAGAAGATGATGTTAGGAGAGCTATTATATATGCAAATATGTTAAATGATAAAAGATCCTTTGATTATCACGATTGGTTACGTGTAGGACTTGCATTACATAATATTGACGATTCTTTATTATTATCTTGGATTGAGTTTTCAAAAAAAAGTGGTCGTAAATATAAAGAAGGTGAATGTAATAAGATGTGGAATACTATGAAGAATCCATTAAATGGTAATGTATTAACTATTAGGTCATTAGCTTATTGGGCTAAACAAGATGATCCTAAAGAATACGATGAATTTACACGTGAAGAATTTAAAACAATGATGAAGAAAAGTTTAGATGGAAATACATATTATTTAGCAAAAAGCGTATATTCAAAATATTCAGATCGTTTTGTATGTTCTGGATTAAAAAATAATATATGGTGGGAATTTAAAAACCATCGATGGCATCGTATCGAGGAAGGTTATACATTAAAGATTCTACTATCTGAAGATTTTGCAAATGAATATAATCGTGAAATTGCAGAAATTAGTATGAAAGCGACTAATGTAAATGGTTTTGAGAAAGAAGAACTTCAACATAAAAGATCTAGAATTGATAAGATTGTCGATAAATTAATGAATAATACATTTAAGAAAACTTTAATCGATGAATGTAAAGGACTATTTTATGATTCTGAATTTGAACAAAAATTAGATTCAAATATAAACTTGATTGGATTTGAAAATGGTATTTATGATTTAGAACAAAGTATGTTTAGAGAAGGTCGTCCCGATGACTATATCACATATAGTACTAAAAACGATTACCATAAATGGAATGAAAAAAATCCATACAATACTCACTTGTTTAGTTTTTTCGACAAAGTTTTACCAAACAAAGCTGTACAAAAATACTTTTTAAATGCACTATGTACATGTTTGTCTGGAACAACTAAAGAAGAAAAATTATATATATTAACTGGTTGTGGTTCAAATGGTAAATCATTAACTATGGATTTAATGTATTTAGCATTAGGAGATTATTACATGTCATGTCCGATTACTATTATTACAAGGAAACGAGGACAATCAAATGAAACCGCGCCTGAGAAAGTACGTATGAAAGGAAGACGATGTGGTGTATTTCAAGAAGCTGATGAAGATGAAAAAATGAATGTTGGTGTAATGAAAGAATTTACAGGAGGTGATAAAATTTTAGTACGTGATCTTTTTAAGGGATCAGGCGACATGATTGAATTTAAACCACAAATGAAATACTTTTTAACATGCAATCAATTGCCAACAATCCCATCAATTGATGATGGTACGTGGCGTCGTCTTCGAGTAATTCTTTTTGGTTCTAAATTTACACCCAATCCAAAAAAATCAAATGAATTTATGCTTGATACAAGTTTAAAACAGAAAATTGATCAATGGGCACCAACATTTATAAGTTATTTAATATATATTTATAATACTGAATATAAAGTAAATACTATTCTTAAAGATCCAGAGGAAGTTATGGCATTTACCAATCAATATAAAATGGAAAATGATTATTATACAGAATTTATTACAGATAAAATTAATATTACTAGTAGTATTAATGATACAATTAAAAGAGATAATTTATGTGATGAATTTAAAGAATGGTATAAAAGAACATATGACTTTAAAACTATTCCAAAGAAAAGCGAAATTATTAAATTTATGTCAAAAGAATTTGGACCACCAAATAAATCAGGTAATTATATTAATATAGCATTTAAAATTGATGATGATGACGATGATGATAATGCGACTATTGCAACAAATGATAAAACACTATCTTGTAATTTTTAACACAAAAAAATTGAATTTTCTTTAATATATTGGTATCATAGAGATATTTTATGACGCATATATTTAGACTAGTAGACATGCCAAAAGATACTTTCCTTAATGGATTTATCAATTCGATTCAAAACAATCAAAACAACAGAGATACAAGGTCTTCTAACCAAGATTCAAACTCTAAAAAAATCCAATACGCTTCGCATACTTTGTTTGCGGCGAATTCAGGACCAAGTTATACATCCAATCCGTATGGTCCTGGATCAAATTCTTTTCATTAATATTTTCTTTAACTAACAAATATTAATTTTTTTTAACAAAAAAAACATTGATTTTTTTTAACAAAAAAAACATTGATTTTTTTTGACGAGTATATAATATTGTTTTGAATCATTAATACTAAGTATTTCTACATGCAATGATGTATCAGTATCATCTGCGTTAATAGGTCTGTACCATTTTGTTTTTTTATTATTTTTAATTGGTAACCAACCAATTCGTACATTGTATTGTTTTATTTTTACAGGAAGTTTCATTTCTATAAAATTATTATCATTTAAAAAAAATAAATTTATTTTATGTTTTTGAGGTTGTGATTGGTCTGTTTGTAATAATAGTTCGTCGTAATTATTTTTATATATATTATTAATCATATTTATATAATTAATAAAATATTTTTTTAAAACCTTTCAAATAAAAAAAGTATTATTTAATAAATTCTTAATTGTTAATCTTTTTGTTGGATCAATTTCAAGCATTTGAGTTAGTATTTGTAATATTTTTGTTTTATCATTACTTGATATATCATCTCTTTCAATAGTAATAGGTGTTATTGTTCGATTATTATTTTTTATTGTACAATTAGAATTAAAAAAAGTTTTATAATGTTTTGTTTTTTTTAAAAACCTTGATGGAAACTCTCCACATATATCATTAATTAAACATAAATGATAATAATCTCGTGAATATTTAGAATCTTTCCCTGGATTAAATAAAAATGAATTTGTTAATAATTCATAAAAAGTACAACCGATAGCCCAAATATCAATAGGGTATGAACATTTATCCATTAAAATTATTTCTGGGGCTTGATAATATCGTGTACCAAATGATTCATCATAATATTCATTTTTTTCACAATATAATCCAAAATCAGCTAAACTAATTTCTATTTTTTTTAAATATTTTTGATTAATAGAATTACTTGAATATTTATTATAATCATCATTATTTATAATTTTATCCATTATTTTTCTATGAATATCAATACGAATTTTCATTTTATCATTTGTTTTTATTTTTGTTTTATTAATTAAAAATTGTTTCTTTTCATTTATATATTGTTCATTGAAATTATTTTTTATATATTCTGATATAACAAATTGATCCTTATCATTTATCCCTTTAATTAAAATATTATCTGTTTTAATATCACAATGACAAATATTAAATTTTTTATGAAGTATTTCAACTGCAATAATTAATTGTTTCATTATATATTTAATATTGTCAATTGATAATATTAAATCCCCTTTTCTAAGTAAATTATCAATATTAGAACAGTGTAAATCCCATACTGATATTAAATATTTATTATTATTTCTAATTTCAATAAAACTAGTAATAATATTATTAAATACATTTGGGTCAAAAGGCAATTTTTTAACAAAGTTTATTTCTGATATTCCCTCATTTATAGATTCTGGATTTTGAACTTTTAATGCATAAAATTTTTTATTATTTATGTTATATGCTAACCAAATAATAGAATTACCACCCCTTCCTATTTCATAAATAACATTATACTCTGATATAATATTATGGTTTAGATCTAAATTACTTTCATGTTCTACATCTTCATCACTTGATTCTGATGTAGTAATATATGATTCTGATGTAGTAATATTTGATTCTGCATTACTTTCCATAACATTGTTTGAATCTGATATAGTATTTGATTCTGAATTACTTAAATCTGTTGTAATAATATTTGATCCTGATATAGACAAATTGTTCATTATTTAATTTAAAAATATTAATCCTTAAATATATTATCTATAATATTATAAATAAAATGTTCAAACGAACAATTAAAAATGAATTAACATCTAAAGCTATTATAAATGTACCACCAAATACAGTTATAACACACCCTATTACGTTAACAACAATAAATTCAAATGACTTTACAAATCCAATTTGTCTTACAAAAATGCATATTTCAAATAATAAATTAAATACCATGGGTAATTATGTATGTAATAATGAAAATAATTATCAAGAATATATTCAATTACCACCATATGAATTAAATACATCTGATTTATTACAAATATATGATATTAATAATATTGATGGTTTAATTTATTGGATAAAAAGTAATATTAAAGAATATAATGTATTTACTTTAAAAAGAGTTTTAAATTGTTGGATTACAAATAATATTAGTATATTAAAAATACATAATAATATTTTAAATAATATTTGTAAATTATTATTAGATGATGGTAATTATATAGAACGTATTTTTGTAGAACATATAAATTTTGATGATGAAATTAAAGATTTTATTAATTATTGGATTGAAAAATATGATATTAAAAATAAAGATTTAGATTTAATTGATGATGTTAAAAAATTTTTATATAATAAATTGGAAAAATAAATTCTAAAATAATATATATGAATAAACCATTAGTTAAAAAATATTATCCAGTACCACCATCAAAATATACAGTTGAATACGAATATCAAAATATCAATAAAGATAGTAAATTACGTGAAGATATAACTATATTTTTTCGAGAAAAAATATTAAAATGGATTATTAAATATCCAGAATTTAAAGAAATAACATTAAATAAAAATAATGAATTAATATATAAAATCTTAAGAAAAATCGTAAAAAAAAAGAAATTAAATTGGTATGAGTTGAGAAGTAATTCACCAAAATTAAAAAAATATTTTTTAAAATATTTATAAACTTTTTTCTATGATAATATATATACCATGACTCACCAAAACCCTGAATATATTTTAATCGCACTTGTTGGTGCTTTAATTAATTTTACATTAGCATTAATAATCCCATCAATTTTATCAACCTATTTTAAAAATACCAAAAACAGTGTATTATTAAATATTAAGAAAGTCTATGAATCACATAAAGAAGTATTAATCACAAGCAGTGTAATTGTATTTATTACTGTATACTTAGCTTTATTATTTACACCATCTCTTGATGAATGTTTTAGTAGTGGTAGTGGTAGTGGTAGTGGATTAGGATATTTAGCATTCATATCTTCTAGACCAGATGCAAATGACTGTTTTGAATAAAAAATTAAAAAATTATTTTAATTCTTTTGTCCAAAATGACTGTTTTGAATAAAAAATTAAAAAATTATTTTAATTCTTTTGTCCAAATATTATTTTTAAGTATAAATCCTAATTTTTCAATTTCAGTTTTATATGTTAAACTAAAATTATCATTATCAAATGATAATTTGTAAATAATTTTTCCTTTTTCATTTTCTTTTTTATTTTTAAAAACTATTTTTCGTTTTAAAAGAACATTAATTTTTTCCATATTATATTTTATTCGATCTTGTAAATTATATGGAAATTCATATTTATTATGATTATACGGAATCATCATATATGTTATTTTATTTTTATCTTCAGTAGTTGAATATTTTTCTAAATATAATAATTTATCTCTAATTTCTAAACAAACATCATCTCTGGTTAATTCAGATAATCTCTTTATTTCAGCGGCATCGATTTTTGATATTTTTACATCAAGTTTTGATATTTTCGTTAATAAATTTATTAATGTTTGTTTATCTTTTGATGTAGAACATACAGCACCTTTAAACGTTGGAATTCCTGTTCCTCGTTTTTTAACTAAAGCTTTATCCTTAATTTGTCTAATTTTAAATAAATCTTCTTCAACCGAAGCTAATTTATTTAAATTCTTATCAATAATACCAACCGTTTCATTTTCTAGACGAGAATTATAATAAAATAATGTATCTTCAAAATTATATTCTTCTTTTAACTCTCTAGTCATTTCAGGGTTTCCTTGATCTTGTTCTGTTTGTTTATAAACTGCATTAAATTTTTGTTTAACAAAATTATTTAATGAAACTTGATTGGGTTGTGTTAAATTCATATTTTCTCTATAATACATTGAAACATCTTCATTTTCATTAAATGGTTGAAATATATAATAAATCCCTCTTTTTATTAAATATCCAAGTCTATTATATTTATCATGAATATTATCCTTATAATTATTAAAATCATTTTCAGTTTTAGGCATCATATCTGTTAGTGCTTGTGTTAAAAAATACTCTTCAAATAATGCTGCTTGATGATTAATAAAAGAATTTTTAATTTCTTTCAATATTTCTTCATAAATGTAAACATGTTTAAATCTATATAAATCCTTTATTTTATTTTTTATTAATGTTATTTCATATTTAGATAGGTCGTCATTAAATGTATTGTAATTTAATTCTTCTTTTGTTAAAGATTTGTATGTGTTTTTTTTAGAATCCCAATACTTGTTATTTAGGTTTGTTGAACTACATTTTAAATCACATTTTTTAAAATCACATAACATTGGACATAATTGTTTTCCTGCCTTTACATTTTCCAATGTAGGATAAACACAATCTTTATATTGTTCTATTTCTTCTGGAAACATATTTGCATGTAATAATAGTGGACAATCAATCGCAATTTCTTTTAAAACATGTTCTACTTTCTTAACTTCTAAAAATTTTAGTTCTGCTTTTTGATATAATAATTCATCACTAGATAATTTACCAGACTTGTCATTTAGTGAAATTGCATAACGAAATACACCCACTTCTGGATATTTATATTTATCATTAATAACATCTTCATGAACACACACACGAATAGCTCGTCCAATAACTTGTTCTGCTTTTGGTATATTATAAAATGCATCAATAATATGAACTTCTTTTACATTTTTTAATGTAACACCTTCGTTCATAACTCTTGAACCAAGTACAAATTTAATTAATCTACCATCAGTATTATTAACACTATTAAAAACTTCTTGAATAATTTGTTGTTTAATTTCTGGTAAATCCTCTCCATTTTCATCAATACTTCCTGTAACTAATAATACTGTTGCAGGTTTAAAAGTATTAATATTTATATTTTTTTTTTTAAATTCTAAAAATGTAAATCCTGTTTTATAATCTAATGTATCGTCTTTAATGTCATAATTTTGTGGATCTTCGTTATATTCTAAATATCCATTTTGTAATAATGTTTCTGAAAATAATTCCATACCCCCTGCTTTTACTAAATTTGAATAAATAAATGCAGTTGATGCTCCTTTATTACCCTCTACTAAAGTATTTAATGAATTTAAAATATTAAAAAATTTAATTGAAAAAGTTTTTAAATATGGTAATTTTAATATTAATCCAGTTATATTTTTACTATCACTTTCTAAAATAAAATTTTCTTCTTCTCCTTTTGTTAATTTATTATTAAATAATTTTTTATTAATTAAAGCTCGAAGTTTTGGACCATCAGTATTAAGTTGAGATAATACTTTATTCATACCATCTGTTGAATAATACCCTTGTAATTCTAATTTTTCAGGATGTAATCCAGGAAAAACAAAATTACTTACTGCTGATGACGCACGATCTAATGTATCTTCTATATTATGTGTTGTTTCAATATATGTTTTATATTGGAATTGTTCCATATAACATTTAATTACAGGTGTATATAACATACCCTCTGGAACTACACCATTATCAATACGTTTTGCAAAAGTATATGGGATTGAGCCACGATAAAAACTTATATATCCACGTGCTTTGTCGCGCAAATAATCTAATCCTTCTGATTTAAACTTCATTGTATAATTTTTGTCACTTGTAAATATTTTATCTCTTTGAATTTTATCATGTTCTGGTCTGATAAAATTTAATAAATCTACAATTTCATCTGCTAAATTAATCATGGGTGTTGCTGTTAATAAAATAATTCTTAAATTTTCAGAGTTTTTTATAATTTTTTTAAGGGCTTCTCCATATTCATTACCTGATATATTATGGGCTTCATCAACAATTAATATTGTATTATTCATATTATTAATTTTATCAACTACTATTTCACGTTCAATTTCACCATCTGCAGTTTTACGATATGATGATTTAATTTTATTTTCACCAACTACTTTTTTTTCAATAATTTTTTCTCCTAATACTTTTTTATAAAAAGTTTTATATGATAATATTTTATAATATTGTAATGCATTGTATATTGCTATTTTTTTTTCATGTTCTACTTCTTGTTTAGTCATTTGATTTAACGATTCCTTGTTTTTAAGATACGTATTACCTGTTTTATTAATTAATTCTTTTTTAAAATTTTCTTTTGTATTTGGTCCAGGTACTAATACAAATATTTTTGTATTATATTTTTTAATTTGTTCCTTAAAGCCTTCTGCAACTCTAATAGCTGTCATTGTTTTACCACATCCAACCCCGTGCATTAATATTACACCCTTATAAGGTGTATTTGGGTTTATAAAATTTGGTAATATAGACTGTTGTTCTTTTGGTTCAATTTCACCTTTCTTACAATTTGCAGCTCTATATTTTTTAACTTGTTCGTATGTATCAAGTTTATCACGTTGTGGGACACGATAATAATAAAATTCTCTTTTTTTAAAAATCTTGGGTAAAAAATCAGGATCGTTTAATTCGGGATATGAAAAATCTTTATTAAATTTATTTATCATTTATTAATTATAGATTTAAATTAAATTCAATTTAATAAATAATTTTATTTCTATTATAAAATATATTATGTTTAATAAAAGTATACCAACAATGATTAATAAAAACATTGAATCATTTGATAATAATAGCGAACAAATAATTGAATCATTTGGAAAAAAAAAAGAAAATATTGATCCATTAAAGACAGCAAAAGGTATAATAAACCATTTTAATAATTATGGTCAATGGTATATTACATTTTTTATTATATTATTATTTTTACATACAATGAATTTAATTGTTCCTGGATTTATTCCGGTTTTAATAAGGTACTTGTCAGAATTAATTAAAGGTGTTATTGATGGTGGATTCAAAATTATACACGATGCAGCCCCTGCTAAAATAATACCTCCTCTTGAAGTAAGTATTATAAATAATTTACCATTATGTACTTGTCAGAATTAATTAAATGTGTTATTGGTGGTGGATTCAAAATTATACACAATACAGCCCCTGATAAAATAATACCTCCTCTTGAAGTAAGTATAATAAATAATTTACCATTATGTACTTGTCAGAATTAATTAAATGTGTTATTGATGGTGGATTTAAAATTATACACGATGCAGGTCCTGATAAAATAATACCTCCTCTTGAAGTAAGTATAATAAATAATTTACCATTATGTAATAAATAAATTGTCATTATGTAATAATTTTTATTATAATAAATTTTAAAAATTTTTTATTTCTATTATAATATATATTATGTCATCAAATATTATACCAATAATGTTTAAGGAACACTTTAATAATGAACAAATAGTTGAACCGTTTAATAACGAACAAATAGTTGAACCGTTTAATAACGAACAAATAGTTGAACCGTTTAATAACGAACAAATAGTTGAACCGTTTAATAACGAACAAATAGTTGAACCGTTTAATAACGAACAAATAGTTGAATCGTTTGGAAAGAAAAAAGAAAAGAAAGAAAATAAAAAAGAAAAGAAAGAAAATAAAAAAGAAAAGAAAGAAAAGAAAAAAGAAAAGAAAGAAAAGAAAAAAGAAATAAAGATAGAGAGAAAGGCATCAGAGAGGGATATAATTATGAGCAATGAAACTGATGAAGAACGTGTTAAAAGAGAAGAAAAAGAAGAAAATAAAGCTGAAAAGGAAGATAATAAAAAATTTAAAAAATTCAAACCAATAGATGAATTATTTAAGTTAGCAAGATATTTTTATAAACATAGAAAATGGTTTGGAGGTTTTATTTTTGTAATGTTTATTATATATGTCTTTAATATAGTTGCACCAAAAAGTATTCCAGATTTTGTAAAGTTTATCACAGGAATAATTGGAGGGGTATTTAATGGTACAATAAAAATTTTAAAAAACTTGTCATCTAAAAAAGAATTGTCATCTAAAAAAAATACATAGTGGTCAAGTATATCAAATGAAATACCCAATTATATAAAAATTATTTTTAAAAATATCTAAAGATTAGTTATATTATTAATATTATATTATGACAACTGATTATTTAACAGAAGATTCAATGGTAAAATCTGACCAACAATTTATTTGTGTTAGTTTTCTATCAGATATTGAAAAAAAATCATCATTAACAGGTGTAAAAATTCGTGGTGCATTTTCTACTTATGATAATGCATGTGCGCATGCAAAGAAACTTCAATCAGCAGATCCTTATTTTAATGTTTTTGTTGGAGAAATGGGAAAGTGGTTACCATATGATCCAGATCCTGATTCTGAAACAATTGATAAATCAGAATATCAAAACGATGAATTAAATAACATTATGAAAAATTTTGTTGAAAATCAAGAAAAAACTAAAATTTATCACGAACAAAGAAAAAGTGAAAAAATGAGAGAAACAATTGTTGATAATTTACTAAATAAACAAACATTAAGGGATGAAACCGCATCTAATTTGGTTGATGCACGTAATAATAACGAATCTGATAAAGTCATTAATTTAGAATCTAGTATGAAAAGTATTGAAGAACAAATTAAAGAATTTAAAATCAAAAAAGATGACTTGGAAAAAGAAATCAAAGTTTATACTGATCAAATGGGTCAATTTGAGACTAAACTTGCACCACCAACTATTATTGAAACAGATAACTAAACTAAATACATTAAATATTTTATAAATAATAATTATTATTTATAAAAATTATTTTAACGTTGTTTATCAACAACAATTCTCAATAAATTTTTTTTATTTGAGAATAAACTTTCTGGATTAAATACGTCAATACGTTTATCCCATTTATTATCAAATTCTAATTTATGAAATTTATTATATTTATTGCATCCAATTTTATATTTTGGGACTTCTCTTGCTTTATACCAAAATACTTTATCTGTTATATCTTTACTATGAATAGTATTATTGATAACCATAATACCATAATTATCTGTAATATCCGAAAAAACCTGTTGAAATATATCAAAAGTTGGAAACATTCCAGCATATTGTTCATATAATCTTTTTCTATTTGAAATAATATCTTCTGCTAATAAAAAAATATAATCAAAATTTGATCTTAATTCTGGTGGAATACCGACTGCATACTGCATTGTTAATATAAATGATAAATGATGATGTCTTCCATTAAAAAAAAGTTCTAAAATATTAGGATCTTTAAGCCAAGTCCCTTTTGAACTCATACAATCATCCATAATTAACATAAGTGCGTCGTCTTTAGGTTTAATGTTATTTTTAATTCTATTTTTATTATCTTCACACATCTTACTTTGTCTATCATATACTCTTGTTAATATATCACTACTATAGTCAGAATAAATATAACTACTTGGAATAAAATCTGAATAAAATGAATTTAATTTTTCTGTTTTACTAATAGCAATAGCTGCAGATATGTGTCTTTTTTGATACATAATTTCTTTTATTAAAAAAGATTTTCCAGTTCTTCGTTTCGCAATTGCAGCAACAGTACAATGATCTGCCATTGTACTAATATCAAATTTTTTAATTGGTAATTTAGTTGCACCGAATTTAACTTCTTTTGTAGACATTATTAATATAATATATAAATTTTTTTTAATACAATTATATATTAAACAATAAAAATAATCTATATATGTTGAACATGGAACCAACAATATAATTCATTATTTATATTATGATATTCAGCAATACGTTCGCATTTTATACATTTAATATTAGTTTTAATATTAATAAATGGTTCATTATAAATTATTATATTTATTGGTTTTTTTTGAATTAATAAATCTAGAACCCCAATTTTTGTATTTATAATTTTTTTATCAATTTGTAATTGATGAATATTAAAATTATTTAATTTTGGTGATATTATATATGAATTTAATTCTTCAAGTAATGTGTTAATTTCTGTATTTATGTACCGCATTATTTTGTTTTATTATAATTATTATAAATTATTACAATAAACTTTCAATTTTTTATAATAAATTTTTTAATTTAGGTAATGATATTTCATAATTTGTTTTATTAACTATATTTGGATTCTTATTAACTATATTCTTATTAACTATATTTGGATTATTTTTAAATATATTTGGATTTTTATTAACTATATTTATATTCTTTTTAACTATATTTGGATTTTTATTAACTATATTTATATTCTTTTTAACTATATTTGGATTATTTTTAAATATATTTGGATTATTTTTAATAAATTGTTTATCCTCAATAACATTATCATTAATATTATCATCAATAACAATATCATCATCAATAACAATATCATCATCATCAATATCAATATTAATATCATCATCAATGTTATTACTACAATCTTGTATATCATTATCAATCCAATATTTAGATAAATAGTTATCTAATATTAAAATCATTCTCTTTAAAGATAACAAAGATATTAATTACGATATTTTAAAATCAATTTTTATGATGTAATAATACTTAAACATATTTTATTTTATTATAATAATATAAAATATGTTTTTGGTAGATAAATATTATAATGATTCCAAGTATATAACTTATCATAAAAAAATAATCGATAAAATAATCAATCGATTTGATAATCATAACAATACATATAACAGTTCTATTTTTAATATTCCTAATAATGAATTGCGTCAAGCACTAAGTAACATAAATAATAAAAATTGGCAATATTCAAATTTTATGCATTTAATTATGTATGGGAATATTGGGTGTGGTAAAGAACAATTAGTAAATCAATTATTAGAAAGGATTTTTGGTAAACATAGTATTGAATTAAAAGAAGTAGAATATACTGTTTCTGGATATTCAAATACTAAAACTAAAATAATGATAAAACAATCTAAACATCATATTATAATTGAACCAAATACAAACGGATTTGATAAATATTTAATTCAAGATATTATTCAAGATTATGCTAAATCGGAATTGTTAAATATAATAAAAAATAGGAAATTATTAAAAATAGTTGTAATTAATAAAATAGATAATTTATCTTATATTGCTCAAGCATCTTTAAGACAAACCATGGAAAAATATTCAAATATATGTAAATTTATTTTAATATCAGATCAATTATCAAAAATAATTGAACCAATCAGATCAAGATGTTTATTAATACGTATACCATTGCCAACAAAAGAACAAATATTAGAAACAATACTTTGTATATCTTTTAAAGAAAAAATTAATGTACCCTTAATAAAATTAAAAAATATAATAAATAATTCTGATAATAAAATAACTCATGCGTTATGGTTGCTTGAAATACATAAACATAATATTAATTATACAAAAAGTTGGGATGAAATTATTAATTTAATAATTATTAATATTAATAATTTTAAAATAATTAATAATAAAAAATTATTAATATTACTAAAAAATATACGAGAACAATTTTATATATTATTTATTACGAATATACCAACACAATTAATTATACGAAATATAATGATTAAATTATTAAGAATAAATAATGATTTACAATTAAAATATAACATAATTAATATCACCTCAATACACGAAGAATTATTATCACGTGGTACTCGTCAAATTATTCATTTTGAAAGTTATATTATTAGATTATTATACTTATTTAATAATTATAATATAAAATAAATATATAGTATATAATAAATATATGAATTTAAATGATAAAATTAATTTACTATACGATTTTGTATATAATCAAAATACAAAAAATTGTTTCTCAATAGACAAAATTACATTAGGTAAAGTTAGTATAGACGATATTAAATTATCTATTCCTGAATCAGTAAATGATGATGAAATTCTTTTTTATGAATCAAATAAAACAAATATTTTAAAAGGTAGTTTTAAAATATTATTATTTGATGAAATTAATTATAAAATATATTTTAAGAAATATTCAGATCAATTTCCGACTACAATTAAAATAAGTTTTTATACCATGAAAGAAAATAAAAATGATTTACATAATTCTCCAATAAATAATGATTCCTTATTTTCATATTTATTATCTGAATTAATTTTAAATAATAAAACAAAACATTTAATATTACCATTTATAAATATTGATATACCAATTACGGAAATTGTAAAAATTGTAAATGATAGTGAATATACAACTAAAATTAAAGATTTAATTAATAATAATATTATACAAGATGTATGTTGTTTGCAATTAAGGGAGCACTTTTTCTCAAGTATTACATTAAACGATTACCTCAAAAAAAATAAATGTAATTATAAGGGATTATTATTTCAAGTAATTCACACACTAGCAGTTTTACAAAAGGAATTTATTGGTTTCCAACACAATAATTTATTATTAACAAATATTTTTGTATATTTAAAAAAGACAAACGATGATTATGTAGAATATGATGGATTTAAAAATGATAAATTTTATTTACCAAATATTGGATTTGATATTAAAATCACAAATTTTGAAAAATCAATAATACCAAAATATTATGATAATAAAAAATATAAACCAAATCAATATTATGATTTATATACATTTATGAATGAATTATTATTAAATGATATTGACCAATGTGATTTAGAAACTATAGAATTTTTTAATAAATACATACCAGAAAAAAATAGAAAAAAATTTAATAATATTGAAATAATCAAACCTAAAGATTTACTTTATGATAAATATTTTAATAATTATAGAAAAATGAATTCAACAACATCAAAAACATCAATTAGTAATAATCAATACTTGATGGGAAAACATAAAATAATTGAAACTTATATGAATTCTGATAATTTTTCTACATTAGGAAGTCAAAAAAAAATAAATTCTATTATAAATATAATGACAAAGAAAAGAATTATAAAAAAAGAAGAATCGTTTGGTAAAATAAATAGATTAAGAATAAAAAAGGATAAGGTATTAATTGGTGGTGGTGGCGGAACATATGAAAAACCACCATATAATAAAGAAAAAAATACTCCATTTATTTCAAATGATGAACAACAAACATTTATAAAAAAAAAAGCTGAAACTCCTCCTGCAAGAGAACAACCAGTTCTTTTAGAACAAAAAATATATGATACAACTAAACCAGAAAAAAGACCAGCATTTCCAGAAACACATGTTCCAGCACAAGCTGACTTTATGGGTAACGTGTTACCTTATTCGAATATATTAAGTCAACCACCAATTCAAAAAGTATATAATATTAGTTTATCAAATCCTATTGGAAATCATTCCATGATAAATAGAATATACGAAGATATGTTACCAGGACAACCACACGTTTATTCTGCTCTGACAATATATGAAAGAATTCAATTATCTAACTTTTTAAAAAATACAATAATTGATAACCACGATGGCGAAGATATGGATATAACTGGTGGCACAAGCTCGTTATTATCATATATAAAAGTAATGGATTGTAATCCTTATTCAACAAAAAGTAATCCATATCACGATTTATCAAAAGATTTCTTATTATATAAAGCAGCATATCCAATTAGATATAGTGATAAATCACAAATAGAAATAGCAAAACAATCAATGGGTATGAATGTGCGAATGTATAAAATGACAAATGGTGCTGTTAAATGTAAAAGTATTAGTTCAGATATAACAGATGAGAATTTTGATTTATGGCGTGAAATAAAGTATTATAATTGGGTTAAAGATTGTATTGTAAGAAATAAAGTATCACCTAATTTTATTAGTCCATATTTATATAAAATTGACACTAAATCAAGACTAGATTGGGATAAAATAGAATTAATTAAAAAGAATGTTCAACTTAAACAAGACACAAATATTTTAATTAAAAATCAACAAAAAATAAATAAATTACATAGTATTAAAAAATCTTTAGGACAATTATCATTAATATTACCAAAAGTCACTGAAAAAGAAAAACTTCAAGATATGTATCACAATATTAAAATTAAATTAGATGAAGAGACACGTATTAAAGTGAATAGAACAGACGAAATATTTTTTGGCGAGGAACGTGATTTAAATATAGAAAATATTGGAAAATTATATAGGGAAACTATTGAAAACTTAAGAAAACAATTTAAAATAACTGATAGTGATGAGCCAGTTGAAGATTTAACAGAAAATTCTGGGAAAGTATTAATATTATTAACTGAAGCACCTACAACAAATATATTACAATGGTCTGGATCTGTATATGAAAAATTTGGAACAATTAGAAAAATGGTTTCAACAGGGTATCATACACCAGATGTATGGAAATCAATATTATTTCAATTAGTTTATGCGTGTGCTGTTTTACAAAAATCAGGAATTTTAATTGAAAATTTTTCATTAAAAAAAAATATTTTTATAAAAGATATATTTACTGATTATAATTCAATTGGTTCGTGGATTTATAAAGTAGATAATGTAGATTACTACATTCCAAATCATGGATATATATTAATGGTTGATTCTCAATTTTCAGATATTAATACTACATTACCTACAACACAAGATACAAAAACAAAACAACAATTTAAAATATATGGAAAAATTTATGTAAAGAATGATTTTTATGATCAAACACAACTTGATAAAAATATTATAGATCAATTCAAAAATGTAATAAATCCTAATAATTTTAGACAAGAATTTAGTGTAGATGGAGGATGCAAACCAGACCAAGATATTATTGATCTTATTGGTAAAATTCATAATTCAATTAATGATGATACACAAATATCAAATTTAATTCCAACATTTTTTTCAGAATTTATACATAATAGAGTAGGTACATTATTATTAAAAAGTGAAAAAGAAAATATAAATAAAACATCTAAACCAAATTTTATGAAAGGGAATTTAATGGTTTATGAAAAACGATTTGACGAATATGAATGGGTTATTTATCTTAATGACTGCCCAAATTGTCAATTTCGAAAAGAAATAATAGTTAAAGAACATGATAAATATATAAGAAAGAGTATATATCCTGGTTCATTAATTGGATATCCTGAAAATGAAAAGATAATACCAGCATCAAATAGTAGAATGAAATATGATGATAAACATATTTACGAAACATATAATTTAGATAATATAATAGTAGAATGAAATATGATGATAAACATATTTACGAAACATATAATTTAGATAATATAATATAATTTTTTTCTATATAATAATAATAATGAATTCAGAAAATAAAAAATTTTCAATGCAAGAAATGCCTATTGCTTTTTTTTGGGATAATGAAACAACTGCTAGTTCTCAAAATCAAATGATTAAAAACCAAGTAAGAATAAGTGAATGCGAACAAGGAAATTTAGAGACAATATTTTTTTCTCACGAAAATATTGAGTTAATTAATAAACAATTAATATTAAGTGTTTTTAAGAAAACAAACGGTGAATTTAAAATATCACCTCAAAAACGAGAAGATTTAATAATTGTTATGAGATATACATTTTTGGAATATGCAAAACATTTACCATACGATATTGCTAAACAAATTAGTGATTTAAATTGTTTGGTTGTCGGACAAATATTACCAAACGTTATAACACAAATTACACAAAGAAAAGAGTTTTTACGTGTTATAAATACTCCACGTGAATTATTGTCATTACCAACAAGTAATAATAATAATACATTATTATCATCGGTAACAACTACTTTTTAATTAATTAATTAATTAATATGTTTATTAAAAATTAAATTATTTTAATTTTTATTTAACATTATTTTATTACAATGTTTATTTACATATGTATTTCACCACCACTGTTATCACTTACCAAGGCATAAATAAATATAATACCTCTCTTGTTAGCCATGGTAGTAAAACTTAAAGAATCTTGAACATTGTCACGATGAAGTTGTCTAATAGGTGGGCGTATTGTTGGTGCTCCCATGATTCCAGGAATTGTGTCATATACATTTATTGGGTCATAAATTAAATATTCATCACGAAAGCTTGTATTGTTATCGGAATGCTTCATGAGTAAGGTTGACGATCCAATAACAATATTTTTGTCTACGAATGAACCAGTATTTAATTCTGCTACAACGACCGATCTAAGTTGGTATATATCTTTACTAATGGTGATCTGTGTATCGAAATTGACTTCACGATCATTTAAGCGCTCGAATCCAGATATAGTTAATGGTAATCGATTAATATTAAATGGTTGCATATCTTGAGGGCGTACAATATTAGTACGTCTATCAATATAAAATATTAAAACACCTTTTGAATATATAATGCTAGTATTACGAGAAGTAATAACACCATTTTCTAAAAATAATTGAGATGATTCTAACGAATCCTTCAAGTCGACAGGGGTTGAATTATTTAATACGGGCGGGAGTTTTAAATTAATCATAGAAACATTAGTTACAACTGGTCTGATGTTTTGTTGGTACGGATTGACGTTAACAATTAATGGGGAGAATAATGGCATTGTAGAAACAATAGTTGGTCTGAACGAAAATGCAGATATTAATCTTTTAAGAACGGTACCATCATATCGTCCATATACTAAATCAGGAGTATCATATTTATTAAGTTTGCACATATCTATTGAACTAACGAAATTACTGAATTGGCTGCCATAATATTGTCCGTTTCTTAAATTGAGAACTGCATTCCATAATTGATTTTGAATAAGAGCTCTGTTATATAAATCATGGATAGACGAATCATTATTACAGATAATATCATTTGGATCATTTGTTAATGCATAAAATAATTCATAATCAGATTTTGTGGTCAAAGGTTCAGAATTAAATCTTGATCTAACAATAGATGTAATGTTGGAATGTAAAAAGTGAGATTCAATGACATCAAATTTTGGTATAAATAACGCAGCTACAACAGCATGAATAGATTCGCTTGGTCTGTGTCCAAGTTCTCTTTTAAATCCACCTGTAACTGCCTCGTACGCACAATCTTCATACTGTACAGATTGTAATATAACTTGTGCGTGTAATGCCTTTGAAGATGCGTGTAATTTTACAATATCTTGTAAAATCTTTGCGTCATGATCATTTAATGAATTATTAAAAGGCTTAATATCTAACGACACAGACCCCAATATTTTCATCATATTAGTAGCAGGGGTAATAACTTCGGAACTTTTTAATCCAATTAATTCTTGTTCGTAAATACGTTGAAATTGAGAAAATTCGTCTTCGGATAAACCATATTTACTTTTAAATAATCTAGCTTTTTCTAAAATAATATGAAATGGAAGACTGCTGTCGCTGTATCTACCACGGATTAATTGTGCGAATTTTTTAGATTTTTTATTAATATAATTAAGTTTATCTCCCCAAGCTTGTTGAATGGCAGCCGCCATTTCAATAGTTCCATATTCGTTACTTAATTTGGCAATATCAACCTTTGTTTTATTAGATTTATTCATTTGTTTAAAAATTTTTGAAACAGCATTTTTAACTTTATCGCTGTTATTTTCATTATTACCATTTCTTATCTGTTCAGAACCAGAATCCATTGTTATATATTAAGATTTAGAAATTATATTTTTAAAGTTTTTTTAAATTAATTAAAGAATTATTTTTTAATATTATTAATTATGACTTATTTGTGGATAAATAAATATAAACCAACTAATGTTGAAGAAATTATTGGTAATAGCAATAATATAAATTTTATTACAGATTGGCTGCATAATATTATAAATAATAATCATGGGATAATTATATCAGGATCACATGGTATTGGTAAATCAGTAAGCATTGAATTAATTTTAAAAAAATTAAATTATATTGTTAGAATTATTAATCCAATGGATATTAAAGAACATCGAGATTCTAATGATTTTGATGATTATTATAATTTTAATAATTCTGTTTATTCAAAAATAAATTTAAATAATAATAAAAAAGTTGCAATAATAATTGATAATATTGAAAATATAACACTTGTAAGTGAAAAAAAATTTATTATGGATATATATAAACAAAATAATAAATTTAAAAGTTTTCCATTAATATTTATTTCAAATAATCAACATTCTAAATTATTAACTGAATTAAAAAAAGGATGTACTGAAGTACCATTTACGATACCAGATATTCAAGATATTAAAAAATTAATATTGAGAATATGTAAAAATGAAAATATTACATTCTCATCAAGTAAAATTTTAGATAATATTATTACATATTCTCAATATGATATTAGACGTTTAATTAATTTATTACAAGAATTATCATATCACAATATTGGTGGTAAAATTAAAATAAAACAAATAACAGAATTTATTAGTAAATCAAAAGAAAAAAATATAAATATAGGATTATTTGATTCAACAAATAAAATATTAAATAATAATTTAGATTATGATACTACTCTTAAATATTATGAATCAGAAAAAGTATTATTGCCATTAATGATACATGAAAATTATATTAAAAAACTATTATATAAATCAGATAATTTATGGAATAATATTATAAAAATTTCTGATTCACTTGTACAAGGCGATAATATTGAAACAAGTATTTACACAGACCAAAATTGGTATTTACAAAATATACATGGTTTTTTTACATGTTATAATACATCATATTGGGTTAATAAAAATTTAACTAATTATGATTTAGATAATGATAAAATTAAATTCAGTTTAGATTTAAATAAAACATCATTAAAAAATATTAATCGTAAAAATATTTTAAATTTATCAAAAATTATTAATAATAAATCAAATTTAGAAATATTAATGCTTAATAAAATATGTAATCATTTTATTGAAAATGATAAAGAAGAGCTATTAATTGATATATTAAATGGTTATAAAAAAGAAATAACAATTAAAGAAATTGAATTATGTTTAAAAATCGATAAAACAACAGATTTTAATAAATTAACATCAAAAGATAAAAAAAAAATAATAAAAATTTTAAATACAAAAAAATTATAAATATTTTTAAATATATGTTTCATTAATTTTTGATAATGAAATAAATTGTATATTTGAATCAGAATTAAGTGGATTAAAAATAGTTATTGAATCTGATAAATATAATAATAATTCATTAATCCACATTATCATTTTATTATTTAATAATATTAGAACATCTTGAGTTAATAATTGATAATAAAAATTCATTTTAATATTATCACTTGATTCAAATAAATAATTAAATGATTTTATTTTTTTTATATTTTCTATATTTTTAGTATCAACACCTGGTATTGATGAAGCCCATATCCATAATTTAGTGTCTTGTTGATATATACCATAAAAATAATAATTACCTGTAATTATTTTTTTATTTCCATCATTAATACTTATTTGTTTATCAGAACCGTCTTGAATAAATGTTAAATTATATTTTTTATTTGATTTTAAATATTTAATTATTTTTTTTTTTTTTTGAATATTTAATTCTCTAATTTTTTCTAATATATTCATTATTATAAAAACTATTAGAAAAAATTTTATCTATAATGATATAATTTTATTTACACATCTAATTGTAATTATTATTTGTCATATTACTAATGAGGTGTAAATTATTTCGTAATACACATGTTGTTGAACCATTTTTGAATAATATTAATTTTAAAATAAAAAACAAACTACTAAATATAATTAATGACAATGTAATAGAATTAAATGGCATTAATAATGAACACGTATCCATAAAAGAATTTATAAAAAAAATATTACAAGTTAAACAAAAATTTTACTAAATAAAAATATAAAAATTTATTTAGTTAAATCAACAATAATTTAATAAAAATATAAAAATTTATTCTATGATGATATATATAATGAACTTTAATAATATAACTTTTTTAACATCTCTAATTGTAATAATTCTTTTGTTTTTCGTTGTTGTACCAATTGTCGATAATCAATTTTATAAAAACTGTAATATTGACAAATTAAAAGAAACAGTTGGGGAGGCATTTAAAAATGTAGAAAAATTTACTGAAACTAGTGTCGATGATACTCAAATATCATTAAATGCAATAGAAAAACAAGCTGAAATACTAACACAAGAACTAAAAAATATAGACGAGGGACCCAATGGGGATAAAAAAAAAGAACGAAGACAAATGATAATCCAAACACTTGAACATATAACTATAAAACTAGAAGTAGAAAATTCTGTAGTGGATACTCTAACATTATTAAAGAATACATTAGAATATATCGATAAACTAACACAAAATATTAAAGATTCAGATGAAATAGAAAAAATGGACTACCGAATAAACCAAAAAATAGAAAGAAGAAAAGAAAAAATTAGAGTTAAATACATAAAAGAAAAATTACATGATGAGGTTGCTGCAGAACAAGCAGCATCACAACTAACCTTATATGAAAAAAAAAGAATACTTGAAAAGGCAGTTAATAAATTAGAAAAAGCAAGAACAATATTAGAAGATGCAAGAACAAAATTAGAAGACACAAGAACAAAATTAGAAGATGTGCAAGAAGAACTCTTATATGCAGAAATACAAGAAAAAAATGATGCAATAGAAGAAAGGAAAAACGCAATTGAAGAAAGGAAAACCGTAAAAATAATATATGATAACGCAAAAACAGAAAAAAATAAAGCAATAATAGAAAAGAATAAAGCACAAAAACAAGTAGTACTAGCACCAACGTTATTAGATGTTGCGAATGAAAAATTATTAATTGCACATGAAAACTTGGTAGATACAAAGAAAGAAATAGTGGATACAAGAATAGACTTACAAGCTGCACAAGAAACCATAATAGCATATGAAAATAACATAACAATTGCAACAAAAACAAGAGATGATGCATCAAATTCATATGATGAAGCAAAAATAAAAAATGAAAATAACATAACAATTGCAACAAAAACAAGAGATGATGCATCAAATTCATATGATGAAGCAAAAATAAAAAATGAAAATAACATAACAATTGCAACAAAAACAAGAGATGATGCATCAAATTCATATGATGAAGCAAAACTAAAAAATAATAAAGCAAGAACAGAAAAGAATGATGCACAAACAAATGTAACAGCGCTAGGAGGACCTGCGCTAACAAAATATGATGTAGCAAATGAAGAATTAATAATTGCAACTGAAGAATTAGAAGATATAATATTTTTTAATAATGTATTTGGATCAATAGTTAGAAAGCAAGCACTTGCAGCCCCGCTTGCAGCCGCAAAAAATAAAGTTGTAGATGCACAAAATGAAGTTGATATTTTAATAAATGGTACTGAAGGTTTTGCTAATAACGACAATGTTGTATCAAAAGCCCAAGAATTAATACCAAAAGTCCAAGTAATGGCAAACGAACAAATTGACCTTTATGGCATTGTTGAACCAACAGCACCAATTGATTTTAAATCTAACACACAAAAAAATAATAATATTGTTAAAATAGATCAAGAAAGATGTTGTAAAAGTTGTTGTTCAACAAAACAATGGCCTGTACCAAACGAAATGTTAGATAAATCAATTCCACAAGCCGAATTAAGTGAATTTACACCAACAAATTTTTCGTGTAATTTTGGTGGTAAGAGTGGGTGTGTTTGTATATCTAAAGAACAAATAAATTATTTAAGTAATCGTGGACAAACAGTTTAAATCATTTATTTTCAAATTAAAATAAAAAAAATTTTAATTTAATAATAATCTCAATAATAATATATAATGTTAAATCTTTTAGTAGAAACCAAAAATGATTATTTTTCACATTTATCTACTTTATTAACTCCTTTAATATTTGAAGGTATTCAATCAATTTATAAAGAGGCTCACAAAACATCTGATGGAACTGATATTTTAAAAATTTTTCAAACATATCTCAAACGAATTCCAAAATGGAATAAAAATTTAATAGAAATAGAAACAAGTAGAATTATAAATTCTTCACATAGTTATGGGTGGTTAGATGATTTAATTAAAGCAACATTAAAGTCAAATTTAATTATTTTGATGTATAATCCAACTAAAAAAATTCAAGAGAAACCAGATTCTTCATTTTATAAAAATATATTGATTACTGATGTTATTCATAAAGTTTATATTGAATGTGCTCGTGAAATATGGAATAATCCATATTTATTATATCATAATTATCCACCAATTGAAATAAAACGAAATCAGAGAGATTGTATGAATATAATAAAAGAATGTATTAAAGAAGCAATTCGAAAGTTATTACCAATGAAACATATATTAAAATTTTATTTGGATGAAGATATTGATGTAAATATATATAAACAATATGAAGAAAATGATCACGCAGATAATATCGTATCAGTAAAAAAATCAGATGATGTTTTTAATAATGAATTAGAATATAATTCAAATAATAATGATAGTAGAACTATTGGCTCAAAAATATTAAATATTATTAAATCTGATACATCTGATACATCTGATATAACTGGAGTATTATCAAATAAAAGTAGTATATTTGAACAAATGGATCATTTAGTAACAGGTAAAATAGTATCTCATAATAATGATGTTTTTGAACAGATTATTTATTCATCTGACAATAAATTAAATGATGACATATTTGAACATATTAGTCCTTTACGTAATAAAACAGTTTCATTGGATTATATAACAGGTTCTTTAGATAATAAAACAAGTTCTTTGGATAATAAAATTAAAACAATTTTAAAAGACAATTTAAATGACACCGATTTAAATGATTATGGAACAAGTTTAAATGAATTAGATCCAAAGATGAAATATCAAGAAATATTTAGTAATAATTTAAGATAATTGATTTTTTATTGTATGTTCATGTGGTTTTGATATATTAATAACTAATGACGGAGATATTATATCAATAATAATAAAAATTATTATTAATAATAATGTGATTAAACAGATTTCATTTGTTTTTAATACTTTTTCAGGAATATATTTTATAGTTATAAAAATAAACATTCCCATTAAAATATATTTAATAATTTTGTAAATTGATTGATTTTTAACTTGACTAATATTTATCATTATGTTTTAAACTAGATAAAATTAATATAATTTAATTATTTTCTTTATTATTTTAATGGAATTAATTATTAAACAAATAATTATAATAGTTATAACTTTTTTAGTTATTTTATGGTTTCAATATAACGATGATATGAAACATAAAAGAACAAGAATTGGTATATTTGATAAAATTAAACTTCCTTTATTAGTATGTACTATGGTTGCATTAATTTTAAATTTATCATTATTATTTAATAAAACAACTAATATTATTAATGTAGAAATTGATGATTGTGTCAAGGGGGGTGAATTGAATAATGTACCACCAAATCTTGGTTCAAAAAATATGAAAGATATTTTAGATAATTTAGAAATATCAATAGAATTACCAGATTTTTAATAAAAAATTGAAAATAATGTATATTATGTCAATAACTTATAACAAATAAATGAAGAAACTACAAGAATTAAAAACTTTTAATAATAAATTTATTGATTCATTCAATAAATTATATTCAGAACTACAAGATAGTATTAAAGAAATTAAACAAGAATATAATCAAACTATTATAGATGAAAAAATTAAACTATTAATTGAAATTTGTAATGGCGAAGAATTAAATATTGATGAAATTAAAAATAAATACTTGAAACCAAAAGAATTATCATCACTTGAACCTATTTCTGTTCATAAAAATATTATCACAATTGATGATGATCTATTAGACAAAATTGTGATAGATAACCAATCGTATTATTATACGCCAATTAAAGATAGTATTGTATATAATACTAACAATCAACCAGTTGGACAATATAAAAATGGTAGTGTCGTTTTAAATTAGATGCGATTAATCGGATTACATGCGATTAATTGAATTAATCGTAATCTTGCTTTTTTTGACCATTTTATATTATATTTATTTAAAATTATTTTAATATCACCATTAATATCTCTATTATTAGGATTTTTAATAATTTCTATACAGCTTTCTAATTCGTCACAACCACCAATAAATAATGATTCCATTTTATTTTCTTTTTTTAAAAAAATTTGTGGATATGTATTATAATTTTCCATTTTAAATTTATCTTTATCTTGAAAAGAAATACGTGTTATTTCTTTTTTAAAATGATTATCACCAAGTAATACTTGAGCCCTGTCTGAGTAAGGACATCCTATTAATAATATCGCATTTATATAATAATTTGACATATATTATTAATTAGATTATTTTTGTTTTAAAGATTATTTATTTATTATTTATAACCTTTAATAATGCCAGGAGGATTAATTCAATTAATAACTACAGGTATCCAGGACTCCCCACTAATGGGTAATCCAGAAATTACCTTTTTTAAAAATGTATATAAACGACATACACCATTTTCGATATGTCAAAATGAAAAATTCATTGGACGACATGAATTTAATAAAGAATCGTCTAAAATTATTGAGAAATCGGGTGATTTATTATCAGATTTATACTTAAAAATAGAAATACCATATTTTGAAATAATAAGAAAAGAATCAAAAATAAATACTTTACTTGAACCATATAATATAAATGAATTATCTGTAACCTATAAAAATATGGATAGTATCATGATTTATATTGAAAATGATAATATAAATGAACAATGGTATTTAATTCCAAAAAAATTATTTAAATTATTAGATTTCGATATCAATATTGAAATGATTGATTCATCATTAATATCTGATTATGTATTGCCAGATTATGTTAAAACTGTAAATTATGATAAAAATATTAATTATTGTCAAATATTAGATAACCCTATTTCATCATTAATTAATTTATTATATCTTAATTCTAGTTATTGGGAACAATATTGGTTAAAAACAATTACAACAAATACAGCATTGTCATATAACAATACACTACTTACACTACAGGGTAAATTTAATTTTATATATTCATCAATTAAACAAAGAATTTATAATTTATATTGGAAAAATAATCATACTAATTTAAATTATACATATTTTAATATAGAGTTCAAAATATTTGAAAATGGGTCAGCACTTTTAAACAACAATATATATGTTATGAAAACAGAAACTGAACGTTATTTTGAATATGTTGATTCTATTGAAAATGCTCAATTAAATCCTGATTTTTTCGATATTGATATTGTTTATAAATATTGTGATGATAACTTTTTAACTTTTACAGATTATAGAGATGATATTTTAAATAATAATTCAAAATGTTTATTATTAATATTATCTATTTTATATTCAAATAATACAATTATATATACATTTTGGAAAAAATATAATACATCTCATTATAATAAAGTTAATATTAGTACAACTAATAACAATACTATTGATGAGTGGACTGAAAATTTTAATATTTTAGTATTAAAAATATTTGGAACAAATAGTGTAAAGAATATTATTTTTAAAGAATTTGAAACAAATTTTTTTAATAATGAACAAATTATAAATAATATTTTTAATGAATTAAAAATAGAAAATCCAACAAATTTATATATTAAATTAAAAACAATTGAAGATAGATTTAATTTAATACCAAATTATCAAATAAATTTTAATAAGGGTTTTTTATCAACAAATTATATAGTTTCTGATGATGATGATTATGATTCATTATATAATCAAGATAATTATTATAATTTATTAAATTTACAAACAAATAAATATAGTATATTAAATAAAATATCAACAACATTATCTGAAAACGAAAATGATAATTTAACACCAGTAGATATTATAAATATTTATAATGTAATTGCGAACCAAGTACTTGATAATGTATTTGATTTAGTCAACACAAATAATGCATTAAAATCATTTATTGTGTTATGGAGAAATGTTGTAGTAAATCGATTATATTCTAATTATTTGGATGTTTTTAATAATACATCAAAAATAAATGACATTGATCGTAAATTGACCTTTTATCATAATATTATTCCTGGAAATATGTTTTCGTCGTCAGAATTTAAAAGTTCTTATAATGAAATGTTTTTTAAAAATAGTTGGTTTGGTAGTGTTAGTATTGGTAATAATGATTTTTTAGATTTTAAAGAAAATGTTTTTAAGGTAGAAATTAATACATTAGGAACAGATTTTACTGATTTGATACCAGAAAAAAATGTTAATAAATTATCAATAACAAACACATATACTTTTATATATTATAGTACAGTTGATGAACTTGATTATTATGGGAAAGTTAATTTTAAAAAAGTAATTTATGATGATATTAATAAATTACTTTATATAAAATATGATAATATTTATAATTCAAATACATCAATCGTATTAACAATTAATGGAACAACAACAATACCAACAAATATTTATCAAAAAAATTCGTTTAATGAATTTAAATTTAATAGTATTTATTTAGTTTTTTCTGGTATTTTATCATGTCCTTATAATTCAGTAATTATATTAACTGTTACATTTATTAATTATATTCCAGCTTTATATTTTTATCAACCAGACTTGGAGTATGCAAGTTTAACATCAAATAAATATTATTTATTAACAAAACACTCGAATAACAAAATTAAAAATAAATTTATAAATAATAATTATATAAGTGAGATACCATCATCTTTAATTAATAATAAAAATATTACATTATTAACAATAAATTATCAAAATAATATGTTAGTGAAACCAGATATATCATTAGTAGAATTTATGGTCCATACCACTCATACATTTATAAATTATGGCACATATATATATGGAATATCGTATTATACTAAATATTATGAATCTGAAATAAGTTCTCAAAAAACTATATCTTATTCAGCTGATTTTTCTGTAAACATATTTAAATTACCTATTTCTGAAAATACACAAGTAATCGGAAGAAGAATTTATAGAACCAAAGCAAATGAAAATAAATTTTATTTACTTTTTGATTTACTCAATAACGAAACCATAGAACTTCATGATAATATTAATGACGAACAATTAGGAATTGATTATAATATTAATAATAATATTAAATATAAATTATTACCAATAAATAATATTGATAATACAAAAATACCAATTAAAATTAATAGCGAATATCAAGTTGAAACATTGGATGGAGAAATATATACATTTCCATTAAATTATGATAATATATATGAAATATATATTGAAACATTTAATAATTCAGTGACTATCAACGATTCAGAAACTTTAACATCATCAGGTATATATACTACAAATAATGCTTTATTAAAAGAACAAATTATTAATGCTGGGGATGCTAAAATATTTAATTATTTAGTTAATTCATCAAATTTAATGGACATTCATAAATTAATATATTCAAAAAAATTATATCCATTTAATTCAGTTGATCTATTATTTGAACTTGACGGTACTTTTAATACGGATTCATTAATCACATCAGGATCATATTATTATTGTATATCATTATATAATAGTATTACTGATTTAGAAACATTTATAAATAATGATCCACAAGATAGTATAACCACAATAACAATAACAAGTACAATGTCTATAAAAATTTATAATTTTCCAAAATTATATGATGATACATATAATTCATATAAAATATTTAGATCAAAAGAATTAGGTGCTAATGCTAATAGTAAAGATCTTTATTATATAACAACTATTTCAAATATAACGGAAAATTTTATAGATAATATTCCAGATTCAGAGCTTGGAGATATTATTAATGAACCTGTTGAATTTAATATTTTAGATAATATTTCTCAATCAAATATTTATAATGAAGTAAATATTCAATCACAGACATGTGTACCTAATTTATATCCTTTTATTAGTCATACTACAGATTGTAATTTCATAAATTCTAAAGGAATGTCTGATATTAATGATTTTTTATTCAATAAACCTTTTATTATGATGAGCAATAATACAGATACTGAAACATTTAATAATAGTATTGATTTAATGAATAGTTTTACCACACCAAATTTATATTTTTATAATATACCGTTTAAAATCAATAGTACATCTATTATTACATTAAATGATAAAGTAGTTAATTATTTATTACCAATATCAAGCCAAGAATTTTTTTATAAAAGATCAGATGATATATATTATAATATTGAAAATAATACAAAAAATATAATAGATAATGAACAAATAACAGAATTATATTTTAATCCGTCATTTGATGAATTTAATTTATTTCCTAATTTTTTAAATAATAAATATTATGCATCAACAATGATTGATATTATGATTAATGAAATTGATTCAATTTTAAGTTTAAATATTGATTATAAAACAATTGTAGATACAATTGATTTAGTTAATAATACATTTATTAATACATGTATACCATATTTAAATAGTTCAAATGATTATATATATGGCAACATGTCAAAACAATTAATATCATGGATTGATGAATTAAATAAATTTAATAATATTTTTAATAATAAAACAATAGACCTACCAATTATAACTTTTAATAATTCTGATTATTTTAATTATAGTCATGACGCAATTAGATATATTAAAGATTCTATAACATTTGATTCAACAACATCAGATTTAGTAAAATTTTCAAGACCATCTACAGATTATTTAGAGAATATAAAGATATTAAGCCCAGTATTTACAAAATTTAGTTCATACAATAAAATAAGTTCTAATTTATATGATTATTTAATAAATATTAGTTCATTTTATACAAATCAAATAGAATATATTAATGATAATATTGATTATTTAAATTTAATGAATCCTAATATTTATATTGAACGATATTTTTCAACAGGAGAATTTTATCAAAATTTAAATGATATATTTTATACAAAAATTAATAACACATTTAATACTTTATTTTTATTTCCAATTTTAGAGATTCCAAATGATTTATATATTGATAACAAATATGTCGATAAATTTACAATGGATATTTCTACTGATACCACACATGATAATTATTTATATAAAAATAATAATGTAAAAGAAATTATTATTAATTCTAATAATATAGATTTTTTCCCATCAATACTACAAGAGAATCCTTTTGAAACATCACAAGAAACATTAAATAGAACAACCTATTTACCTAATATTTTTAATTATGTTGGTATTTTAAATATTAATAATAATAATGAAATTACATTCGATAATCAATATAATATTAATAATGATATTCCTGTAATTAATTATTATAAATTCGATGACAATAATATATATCAAGTTGTTAATAATAAAATTAGTACTAACGTAATAAATAATAATTTAACAGATTTTATTGTTGTTAACCCATACGAGGTCCTTAACCTATATGACAATCCTATTAATATGATAACAGAAATGGCTGCTGCATGGGTTATTACTGCAAATAAAACTAGCGAAGAATTGATTGAACTAGCAAGAATTGCTGATATAGCCGTTGATGATGCTACTACTGTTTATAATAATGATGTGTATGATGCAAAAAATACAATTGCGGTTCTTCTTGTTGTTGATGCAGCAACAACAGCAATGGATAGTTCTCCTAATCTTATTACTGCTACTAATTATGCAGTTGTTGATGCTAAAGAACTTGTTGTTGTTGCTAAAATTGTTGCTAGTATGGCTTTAATTACTGCTGCTAAAACCAATACTGCATATACAACTGCAATTAATGCAAAGACAGTGTTTGATAATATATATACAACTACTAACACTGTTAAAAGTACTGCTTTTGATGCCATGTCAGCTATTAATACAACTTATGATGCCGCTGTTGATGCTAATAATAATGCTCCAACTACTAATACATTAGAGTTTGTTCGGATTGCAAATTTAGCTGTTGTTGCAGCAACTAGTGTTTATGAAAATGCAAATAGTATTGTTGATGATGCTATTATTGATGTCGATGTTGCAAGAAATGTTGTAATTAATGCAGAAAATGTTGCTACTACTGCAGGTACTGCTAATGCAGTTGCTGCTGCAAATATTGCTACAACCGATGCAGAGACTGCGGTGACGGTTGCTGAGACTGCTTTTACTGCTGCTAATACTGCAAATACTGCTGCTATTGATGCTTATAATATTGAATATAATACTATTATAACAGTTAATACAGCTAAAAATGTTGCAGAAACTGCGGAAACTGTTGCAGAAACTGCTGGAAATACTGTAACTGATACAGCTACTGCACAAAATACTGCTAGTGATGTTGCTAATGCTTCTGCAAGTGCAAAAACAATTGCTGAAACTACAGCAAATACTGCTGAAACAGTTGTTAATAATATAAAAAATACTATTATTGATGTTAATGATGTTGTTACTGATGCTGAAAATGCACACAGTGCTGCACAGAATATGGTTACTGCAGCTAATGATGTAGTTAGTGACGCTAACGCAGCAGTAACTAGTGCTGTCGAAATTGTTGTTTTTAATACAGCTTATGTGAATAATCTTGTCGATAATATTGCAAAAGATATTACAGCGGTTGCAACAGTTGTTATTGCTGCTGAAAATGCTGCGATTAAGACTAATCTTGCAGCAACTTCAGCACTTGTTATTACCGATGTTGATACTGCAACTACTTGTGTTGATAACACAAGTACTGCTAAAACATATGTTAATATTATTAATTACGAGGCTACACTTGCTGTTACTACAGCTAATACTACAGCATCCACAACTGCAGCAACTGCTGTTACTGATACTAGTAATACTGATACTGCAGCTGATGATGCGTTAAATTATGCTAATAGTGCTATTACTAATGCGACTGACACAACTAGCACTACTGCTAATACTGCACAAGCAAGTATTACCACTGCAGTTGGATTAACAGTTATCGCTGCTTCCAAGGCTGTTGCTACTACAACGGCAACTACTGATACTGCTGTTGTAACTGCAACTAGTGCTGCTAGTGCTGCTGCTAGTGCAGCAAGTGATGCTATTAATAATGCTAAAAATGATGTTGATGATGCTTATACTATTGCTTCTAATGCTGTTATTACAGCTAATGATGCAGCATTCACAACTGTAGCAACTGCTGTTACTGATACTAGTAATACTGCAGCTGATGATGCATTAAATTATGCTAATACTGCTATTACTAATGCGACTGTTGATACTAGTGCTACTGCTAATACTGCACAAGCAAGTATTACCACTGCAGTTGGATTAACAGTTATCGCTGCTTCCAAGGCTGTTGCTACTACAACGGCAACTACTGATACTGCTGTTGTAACTGCAACTAGTGCTGCTAGTGCTGCTGCTAGTGCAGCAAGTGATGCTATTAATAATGCTAAAAATGATGTTTATACTGCGTATACTATTGCTTATAATGCTGCTAATACAACTGATGCTACAACAAGTGATATTGATGCCATGAATGCAGCTGCTAATGTTGTTAGTTCTATTGATATTGCAGTTACCAAAGCTAATACAGCTGTTTCTTCAACTAATGCAGCAATGAATGCAGCTAATGCTGTTATTAATGCGAATGCTGCCAAAACTGCAGCTGCAAATGTTGTTAGTTCTATTGATACTGCAGTTACCAAAGCTGATACAGCTGTTTCTTCAACTAATGCAGCAATGAATGCAGCTATTGCTGTTATTAATGCAAATGCTGCCAAAACTGCAGCAGCAAATGTTGTTAGTTCTATTGATACTGCAGTTACCAAAGCTGATACAGCTGTTTCTTCAACTAATGCAGCAATGAATGCAGCTAATGTTGTTATTAATGCGAATGCTGCCAAAACTGCAGCAGCAAATGTTGTTAGTTCTATTGATACTGCAGTTACCAAAGCTGATACAGCTGTTTCTTCAACTAATGCAGCAATGAATGCAGCTATTGCTGTTATTAATGCAAATGCTGCCAAAACTGCAGCAGCAAATGTTGTTAGTTCTATTGATACTGCAGTTACCAAAGCTGATACAGCTGTTTCTTCAACTAATGCAGCAATGAATGCAGCTAATGCTGTTATTAATGCGAATGCTGCCAAAACTGCAGCTGCTAATGTTGTTAGTTTTATTGATATTGCAGTTACCAAAGCTGATACAGCTGTTTCTTCGACTAATGCAGCAATGAATGCAGCTAATGCTGTTATTAATGCTAATAATATTAAGGGTAATGCAACTATTGCATTGAATGCTATTGGTGATGCTGTCGAGAGTACTGTTATTGCGTTGAATGCAACTAATGTGGTGGTAAATGCTAATGATGCAAAGACTTTGGCAGATGGTGCTATTATTGATACTAATAACACTGTTATTGCTGCTAATGAAGCGCTTGATGTTGTTACTGATAGTCAGGTTGTTGTTGAATTAGCTAATGATGCTGCTAATGATGTTGTTAGTGCTGTTAATAATACCAATAATGCCAATGTGGATGCTAAAACTAGGGCTACGGATGCTGCTAATACTGCAGCTGATGTATTAACTAGTGCAAATACTGCATTTTCAAACTCTGTTGATGTTTATAATACAGCAAATAATACTCTTTATGATCAAATAACTATTGATGCTATTGATGAAATGAATCGTACACTCGGTATTCTTAATGAAAAAATTATATTAGCAGATGATGCTAATGAAGCAGCTGATGAAGCTATTAGTATTGTTGATAAAGCTGTTGAATTCAACACAAATAATGCTAATGATTTCTTTTATATTGACCCAACTATGGATAAATATTTGTATAAAATTCAAGTTATATTAGAAAATCATACATTTATAGAAAATATAAATACTAATGTTCTAATTGATTCAATTCAAGTTAATGCTGATATTATAATAATTGATATAAATACAATTAATTTAGTATTATTACATTCTCAAAATAATATAACTACAATAATACATGATGACATTTCATTTACTGAATATTCTATTATATTATTCGACGAGGTTAAATATTATAATACAACTCCGTTATTAATAGGTCTAAATAATATATATTATGATAATACACATGATCCAACAGAACCTATTTATTTTAATGAATCAACAGTTATTAATATATCAGATTCTATTACATTTAATGGTAGTTATTTTAATGTTTTTAATGATTATACAGACACCCAAATCACTATAAAAACAGATTCAAGTTTTAGTATATCACAAACCATGTATAAATATTTATATAAAATTCAAGTTGTTTTTGGAAATAATCATGTTTTTACTGAAAATATAAATACTAATATTTATATTAATTTAAATTTAGTTAATGTTGATATTATAATAATTGATGATTTTACAATTAATTTAATATTATTAATACCCTTCCAAATTATTAATATTGTTGATATTAATATATTATATCAAAAAGTAAAAGATGATGTTTCAACATGGATGTATACATCCGAAATTATTAAATATTCTATTACATTATTCAAAGAAGTTGGATATTATATTACCAGTCCGTTAATAGTAAATAAAAATAGTATATATTATGACGAAGAAGATTCTTCTGTTTATTATAACGAATACACGGTTGTTAATATATCAGATTCTGTTACATTTAATGGTAGTTATTTTAGTGTTTTTAATAATAATATACAAACATATATTGTTATAAAAATAAAATCTAATATTACATTTAATTTAATACCAACAATGATAATACAAAATAACGAAATTTATTCATATTATACATTTAATGATTATACAAAAAAAATAAATAATATACCAAAAACAAATTATGTATTATTGATTGATACAAAACAAAATATTCATTATATGTTAACACGGGATGAAATAAGCACAAAAATCATACCATATGGTAATTATCATACTTTTATATTACCAAAAGATTATCTTGGTTTAATAAAGTATACTGTTTCAATGACAATGGATATTTCTAAAAATATATCATTTACAGGCGATATTCCACAATATTCATACTATTTAATTAAAACAACAGATAATTCGTGTATTTATTATTATGAAACAGGAAATATAATGTATGCAAATGGTGTATCAACCTATTTTAATTTAAGTTCTATTGATGGTATTACAGAAATATGGTTAGTTGATAGTGGATTATTTAAAACTAATCAACAATTATTAAGTATATCTACAACAATAACAGCATCTGAAGATAATATTGATGGGTTATTACTAAATATAACAAATACATTAAATATAAATCATTATGATGAAAATGTTTTTAGTAAATCCAAATATTATAATTTATTTTATAATTCGATGAATACAAATATTGATTTTCAAAATGATTCAAATGAATGTATAGTTAAAATTTTATTACAATATGATGCTATATATATTATATATCCAGTTGTTGTTACCACAGAAATTAATACATATAATCCAGTTATAAATAATGGAAATGGAAATTATACAGTTTTTCCTTTTATAATTACCAATTTAGATACTGGTGATTTTAATATTGGAACACTTGATAATACATATGGAACATACGAAACTATATCAACTAATATTATTTTAGAAACTATTGGTAGTACTGTTAACATATCTTTGAATAACTATACACCCACAAATAATGAATTAGTGCTTTGGAAATTATCAAGAACACAAGATGGAATAAAATATAAATTATATTTTTGGACCTTTTTTATTTTATATACAACAGAAAATTACCAATTATTATATGATGCATATTTTAATTCGATTGATATTAATTATCAACCATATGGATATAATTCAGATATACCCATAACTACATCAACATATATAACTTCGGTCCCAAATATATTTATTTATAATACTTTATCATTATCATTATCATTTATTGATAATACAATATCCACAGATTCAACACTTAAATATAAATATTATACAAATACAAGAGATACAAATGAATATGGTAATAATGATTATCAAATTAAAGAGTTAGATTTTAATTCAATTTATAATATTAAACCAGTTGTTGAAGCATTACTTGTAAATATTAATAACAATGAAAATTCATCAACACGTTCAAATAACGAAACTAATACATCTTTGTTAAATAAACACATTATATATTATATATTATCATATTTATCAATATTAACTAATAAACAAGTAATAATTCCTTATTTAAAAACAGAGTTTGATACAAATTATTATTCTATACTAACCGATACAGATATTTCATTTTTATCAATTTATTTTTCAATAAATTATCCATTATTTGTAAATAATAATATTACATTAATAAATATAGATAATTTAAATTATCAAATTACATCTTATTCAAAATTATATTTAGAAATGAATGAGATTATAATACTCGATGGTAATTATTTTATTGTAAATGGATTAAATGTATTTAATGATTTTTATGAATTATCAATATTAAGAGGCAATAATACTTTAACATATATGTACACTGGTTATTATACATTGGGAAATTACATGGCTAAAGATAATAATATAATACCATCAATTAAACAAGAAACCATGATGTATTATAAAATACCAAATCATGATCAATATGAATTATTATTTAATGATTCAACAAATGAAATGTCTGTCAATACACAAAATAATTCATCAACGAGTGTTATAAATACCTTTAATAAAAATTCTTTAAAATTTAATTTATTCTTTACATCAGATTCTAATGTTCTTTATTTATTTGATAATTTTATAAAATTAAAAATATTTGATTATATTATCATTGAAGAAACAAGTCAAATATTAAAAATAAATGCAATTATTGATAATAAAATATATTTAAATGATTCAATAAGTTCCATTTTAATTAATACTTTTTTAGTTTGTTATTTACCATATCAACCATTTGAAATTGTTCCATTATATTATGATAGTGATGGAAAAATATTATCAGAAACAATAGATGATTATGATACTTTGATTTTAGATGATTTTCCAACTAGTAATATTCAACAAATTATTAATAATACATTACCAGATACATCTACTGATTATAACGGACAATTAGTAAAAGTATGGAAAACAAAGTATAATTCAAATTATAACAATATTATGTATATAGCACCAAATATGGACATAAATATAAATATTAATAATATAGGATTTAATAATAAACATGCAATTGAAATTGATACTATATACAGCTCAATTAATTTAAATTTCGAAATTGTAAATAATTCATTAATAACAGATAATGATTATTTATTTGAGTTATATTATTTACAACCTGTAAAAATTAATGGAACATATAATAATATTAAAACATTACTAAAAGTTAATGATATATTTTACATTACATTACTTTATGATATGAATATAACAACTGAAAATATAAAAATGATTATTTCACCAAGTATTGTAAATAAATATGATAATTATTTATATCAAAAGGTGGATTGTAATTTTTGTATACAACCTTATAATTTTTATAGTCTTAAAAATAATATTTCTCAATTTATACAAGTTACAAGATATGTAATTGAAGATGATAAATTATTATTAATCCAGACATTAATTTTAAATAAGAAAATAATATTTACATACGGTGTATCAATAGAACAAAATGAAATAGATAATAATATAAATGATAATTATTCAGCAATATATTTTTATAATTCGTATCAAATAAATAGTGATGGAACAATATCTAAATTTGATACGTTGATTGGATCATATCATTTAATAACTTATTTTGAAAATTATCAAAATTATGTTCATTTAGTGAAAATCATATTTCCAAATAAACTTTTCTTTTATTCGACACCAAATGTTTTTACATCTAATAATAATTTAAGCTATGAGAGTGTATTAGATAATTTACCAACTATTAATATAAATAAATTTGGGGATTTTACTTATTCAAATATTGTTATAACTCAGTCAAGACATTTGTTATATGTTAATAAAAATGAATGTAAATTAATTTATAATTATGATATAATTACAGTAGGTGCACCAGAAATAATTGATAATAAATATAATCAACAAATAACATTCACAACATTAAAAATAATTGATACAACTATGTATAATGTTATTTATATTGATAAAACATCATCAACAAGTTATTCATTTAGTAAAATTGATAACAAATATTATATAATATCGGATAATTATTTATCAAATAATTTTAACGTGATATATACCATTAGTTTAAACTATATTGTAAAATTGCAATATGAACAAAATATAAAATCAAATATACAAATTAATGATATTGCAGTTCTTCATGATTGTATTGAAACAACTAATATTAATAATGATATTCTTGTTCAAAATATCCAATTAACAAACATTGATAACACAAATAATTATAATTATAAATTATTAAATAATACTAATGATATAATTTTGAATACTAATGAAACATATAAAATTAACTCATTTGTATATGATATTGAACAAATTAATAATTCAAATTTTGTAATTACAACTCTTAAAGACATTGATAATGATATATTACATGTTTCAAATATGTATACTGATATTAAATTATTAGTAATGAATAAAATTGATAAAAACGATATACTTTATACACATAAATTATTTCCAAATATAAATGAATTGAAAATATTATTATTTAACAATTCAAAAATAGATAATAATACTATATATAATAATTTAAAACCATGGGCATCGTGGTCTCTATTAAATAGTATTAATAAAGTACCAAAATTAGAAAAATTAGTAGTATTGGGATACATTGATGAATTAGGCGAAATTGGTAATACTATTATTAGTGATTTTAGTTATTTAACAAATAATGAAATAATAATATTGACGGCATTTATTAACTCTATAAATAGTTCAGATATAAAAAATGGAAATTATTATAGCATGATTGATATAGAATTAATAATTTTAAATAATTTAGGATATTGGTTAAATAATCCTGATTTTTTTATGAATGTAAAACAAAATATTAATGATTTTTTATATTCATATGATATTGTATTCAATGGAACAAATATAATATTTAATAATGATTTAACACCTGATTTGATATTAATAGATGGAATTTATGAAATATCTGGTTATATATCAAATGAATTTACATATGATGGTGTAAATAAAGTTGTTTATAGGTCCGTGACTAATTATAATAATATTAATATTCAAATACTTTATTGGATCAATAAAATAAATAATACAAACTTTGGTATTAATATACATAAATTATTAAGATATTTGGTACAATTAGGGGATGAACTAATTAAATTAATTAATAATTTTTCAAATAATTTAACATTTACACAAACCCCTGAATATAATAATCCATTAAAGTTTATAATTAACAAAATATGGGATAATAATTTTAATACAAATGACATTGTTAAAAATTTAAATACTTTTGAACAATTACAATATAATATTACATTTGAAAATCCTAATGATAATTTAGTAAGTTCAACAGAATATTTACAGGGTTTTATTATATCAAAAGTCAACTTGAAGGTTGATTTTAATAAACTTGAACCAGACAAAGAAAGTAATTTTACAAAGATTGTATTAAATGAACCTTATTCGAATATTCCAAAATCAACATTAAGTAAAATTATAATTAATCCATTAATACCATATTCATTTGTATCAAAATCTAACATAATTAAACAACATAATAATTATTCACTTGATTTTTTAAATGGTGCTAATATTGTTGATACAGTAAATAATATAAGTTATACAAGATTAACAGAAAATCAAATTTATTTTTATTCAAAATATAATATAATAAATTCTGATTTTGTTGTTATTAAAGAACTCAATAGTTTTGAATTTATTAAATCAACATTACTTGGAACATTATATGATATTTATTTTACGTCATTGGATTTAAATTATGAATATATTAATAATATTTATTATAACAACCTTCCAATTATAATAATATCAAAAGATTCAGACAATCAATCAATTAAAATTTTATCACAGTTTGAATTAACTAATTATTTAGAACAACATACTATAACTGAAATTACCAGTATTACAACTAATAATACTTTTCAATATATTGAATTTAATTTAACTAATTTTAATTTTATTGAAGATAAAACAATGCTTAAAAATAATTCAAATATATATAATTTAAAAAACGATGAAAATGGATATTATATTGATAGTACTGATATTATAGAATCTTTTTCAACAATAACAATTATTACCTTATTTAATATTGACAATATTATTAATCTACAACAAACAGCGAGTTCATATGAATTAAATACAATAATAAATGATGATATTTATAATCCAAATTATTTTGAATTTAATATTATTAATTCAAATGATCAAACAAGTATAATACCCATAAATGTATATATAGTGGATCCATATAATATTATTTTTTATTATAATGAATCAGATTATAATTCAATAAGTTATTATTCTTATTATTTTAATTTTATACATCCATCCATATCATCAACCGTAATATATCTTTTCACAATTGATATTAATATTGATATTTATAATAATGATGTATATTTTATAAATATTATATCAAAAAATAAAACATCATCATATTTTAAACAAAAAACATCTATATCAGGAACTCGAACATTTTTTAATTATCCAATTTTATACAATAATTATCAATTAAATAATATTGGATTAATTCAACATAATATATGGAATGTATCTGTGTTTTATAAACCAGACCCAGTTGATGTTGTATTATCAGGAACTGTTATTATATTTTTAAAACCTAATAATTTTATTTTAGATACAACTAAAACAATATATAAAGTGAATGAATATCTTGTAACAAATATATTTTTTAACAATACATATGATATCACAGTACAAATATCAGACGATGCAATTATTGGAAATACGTTTGAATTTAATCAATATTATATTGAAACAGACCCACAAATTAATATATCCGATGTTCAACCAAATTATAATATTATAAATTATAACAAAAGATTAGGCGAGAACTCTATAAATGACATATTAACAATTGAAAATACATTTGAATATTTATATTATTTTAATTTAATAATTCCAAGAACAACTTTAACAACTATTTATTTATACGATACAACATTTGATACCATTAGTAATACATATGAATTAGAAGATAATACAACTGATAGAACAGCTATATATATAAATAATATTGATACACAGACATTTTTTACAACAAAAACATTATATACAAATGATGATTTATATACAAAAATTTTATTTGTTCAAAAAAATGAATGGGAAATCACAGACTTTACTATTTTAAACTCTAAATTAAGTTTTACAATCCCAACGGATTTTATATTAAATAAAACAAATAATTATCACTATGTAATACATACTTTTAAAATTGATTCATCATTATTTATATTTAGTTCCAATACTATTATTATGGAATTAAGTGAATCTGAAATTATAGAAATAAATGAATTATCCTCTATTTATTTTAAACAATATTATATTGAAACAGATAATAGTGTATTAATGATTCCATTATTAAATACTATTTTTAATATTACATATACAAAAGAGTTACAATATAGTAAAAATGATAATTTTTATATGATACCATATTCGCCATCTAGAAAGGAATTTGATGAATATTTATATATAATTAATACAGAAGAATTAACAAGTGATACTGGATTTATGAAAAAATATAATGGTTTAAATAATACCATTGCTTTATTTAATAATGGTATTACATATAATGGAAAAATTTATGATGAATATCATGATACTTTTAAATATTATATAATATCTCTAAGCGAACAAATAAATATAGATTTAGATTATTCTTATATTATAAATGATAATGATATTATTTATATAATTAATGATATTCAATATTATCAAAAATCATTACAGTATGGAGATTTTTATAAACAAGTTTCATTGACAAGTGTTTTCTTATTTATGAATAATTCAATGCATGAGTATAATTCTCAAATAACATTATCTAATTATAACAAGTTTTATTTAATTACATATGAAAGTTATAATATTACAAATTTATATGATGGTGATGAATTTATTAAAAATGAACAAATGAAAAGAGAACAACAATCTACTATAATAAATAATACAACTATTGAAACACCTATTTTTAATGATTATAGCAAGTTATTTAATTCATATAGTTTATACTTTAATGATCAGTTATTAGAAGAAATTAATGAAGATGTTATTAATATTAATAAAAACTTGTATTTAACAGAAAATCAAAGACAACAACTTGTAAATATGACACAAATAAGATTTACTGGAACATCTTGGCAATTATATATGCCTTTAATTTTTTGGTTTTGTAATAAACCTGGATTAACAATTCCGTCAATTGCATTACCACATACTGATATTATATTAAAATATAAATTAAATGATTTAGAAACATTTATATCAAATGATTTATCTGGGGATTATAGTTTTTCTACAATACCTAATATTAAAATAACATTAATAACAGATTTTGTTTTATTAGATACAATTGAAAGAAACTTATTTGCATCATATAGTCATGAATATATAATTGAACGTTATAAAATATATCCAAACGAGTATCTTATAAAACAAGAATCAAGTAATGTGTCTACATTTTTATCTGGTTTAATTAAAGATATTTATTTAATTTCAAAAATATTAAGTACTAATTTAAATTATTACGTTGAAAAAATTGACAAATATGATTATAAATATAAAAGATATACAATAGCACTTGAATATTATAATTTATTTATTATTAATAATGTATATACATCAATAGATCAGTCAAATTATATGAACGATATTGAAATTATTAAAATTAATATGATTGAATTAAATAATTATAATACAACTGGTGAAAGTGATATAATTGAATTATTATATAACCAAATACCTTATTTAGATATTAAATTATTAAAATATTTAATGTATTATCAATATAAATATTTATCAAAAGTATCAATAGATAAACAAAATAAAATTATTAGAACTTACCTACAATATGAATATTCAAATAAATTAGTAATCAATAAAATATCACCATTAGAAACATTGTCAATTAATATGCATGGGAAAGATTTATTTGCAATGAGAGATGATGTATATTATAATAGTGTAATTCCATACATTAAATTTAAAAATAGTTTACCAATTGGTTATTATACATATACCTTTTCATTATATCCACGAGAAGACCAACACAGCGGACATTTAAATTTCGCAAATAGTAGTGATGTAATATTAAATATTAATTCAAATAATCAAGTAAATAATAATCCATATTTATTAAATATGGTTGTTAAAGAATATAATATAATAAGAATTATGAGCGGAATTGGAAGTTTAGCATGGATTTAATAATATTATTAAAATCCAGATACACCAATACCATTTTCAACTTTAAATAAAATATATTGTATTGCATAACATTTAAATAATATAGGATTTTGATAATTTATTATTTTATTTATTTTTAATTGAATATAAGCATCGTCTATCCTACCAAAATTTATTGACCCTGTTGGATCTGGGTTTTTTGGATCTAATGAAAATGAATACATATACACACCACTTTCATTTCCTAAATTATATTGATATCTTGGAACATATGTATAATATTCAATACTATCTAATTCCATACGTTTTATTGAATTAATTATTAATAAATTTTTAATAATAATATTTTCTTTTGTATCTGAAAATGGTATTGTTGTATAATTAAAATGATCATTATTATTATCATTTGATACTAATAATGCCCTCCAAACTAATAATTTTACGGGATTTATTAATGGTAATTTATAACTAAAATTCATAGAATAAATTATTTGTTCTGATAATGTTTGTATTGTTGGGATTAAATATTCGTGTGTTGTATTTAAAAATTTTTCTCTTTCATAATTATCTAAATAAATATAATCAACTAAAATAAATGATGATATTAATGATGGTTTATTAAATTTAAAATAATCATCATTTTTTATAATATGTGTATCAGGTGTTATATTAATTACGTATTGACTATTATACCCAATTAAATTATAACTTGACGATGTGTTGTTTAATGGAGGAATAACAAAAGTTCCTTTTATTGGATTATAATAAAGGGTTTTATTGATTGCATCAAAATAAATAAATTCACCAACTATTTTATTATTTTGATAATTTTGATAAAAATATTCTCCAGTTTTATAAATACATATATTATTTGTAGTATTAATAAAATGAGATGGAGATATATTATAACATGAATTAATATCATTATATTGAATATTTATTTTTACTTCATTATTATCAAGAGCAATTAAAGGTAATGATAATCCATTGTTTAAACAAAACCAAAATGCAAATGGAATATATAATATAGTTGCATTTTTTGTTTGTGAATACTCGTATAATTCTGGAACATTACCAATCATTTTATTATAACTTTTATACGTTGATATATCACGAGTTATTTCATACCAAATATTAAGCCAATCACCATATTGACGGTCTATTACATATCCACCTATTTCAATTTCGACATAATCAATTATTGCTAATCCAATTTTTTTAACCCATGCAAATTTACTTGTATTATTTGTATTAGTAAAATTTTCCATTTGAATATTAGGTAATTTAATATATAAATACATTGACCCTAATAAATCTGCATTTTTTGCAATATTTAATGTTGATTTTGAACCAAAATCAGGAACATTTTTAAAATATTGAGGAATAGATTCAATAGAAAAATTTGTATGACGTTTATATGCTATTTTAAAAAATGTAATTTCTGGTTGTGCTGATAAATAAATATTTTCTTTACCAATTGAAACTAATATTAAAAGACCTAAACCCATTATATTATTACTATATATAATTTCATCTTTATATTAAATATAAAAAATAAATATTATTATATTTATTTTTTATTAATATTACTAAATTATTTATTGTATTGCTTCTAAAATTGTTTTCATCAATGTTGTTGCATTTATTTGTTTAATAAAAAGTTTATCGGATTTTAATGTATGAACATCAACATATTGTTTAAGATAATCCAAATTAATATTTTTAATGGTGCTATTATCTCCTGAAGAATTAAGTAAATCTACATACTCATTTATATATGTTAATGATTTTAATAATGCTTTCTCAGATTGAATAATTTTTATAATATGATCTTTAATATTGTCAGTATCTCCCGTTGATAATACTTTTCCTTGTGCAGCTAATCCAGCAACTAGTTTTGTGAAATGCTCGCCCAATAAAACACCAGTTTGTTTTTGTGTATTGTTATGGGGGTCAAGTACCCTATTATGTAAAGCACCTCCAGATTGCGTATCATAACTCAATGGTAATATTACATGATATTGATTGCGATTCTCATGCAATACTTTGACTAATCTTTCGATCGATAAAGAAGTCAACTGTGTTGGATTGATATCGGTAGCCTGTACTTGATAATTTTGTGGATAATTTGGGATTAATCCATATGACTGGAAAATTGTTGACTTGAACATTTCTGGATTTATAACATTGCTAGTATTTAAAGTATAATTTTTGTTAAGTATCGATGGTTCTCCATTAACAAATGATGTTAAGATATCTATATAATTTCTTAATATACGATTCTTACGAATTAATTCAATGTCCTTATGATCAAGTTCGTTTTTTGAATGTAAAGATTCAATCCAATCGTCAAATGAACAAACTTCAATTAATTCCATATCGACAACATAATTCATTGCAGATTTTTTTGGTAATTTGAGAGCGGAAATAGTATGCTCTAAATATTGAGGATTCATATCTTTAATATCCTGTTTAATTTGTTCTCCTGTTATATCCATTAAGAAAGCTTTACATTTTCCCAAATCCTTGCCAATCAAACAATCATTAATATAGCCTGTGCATGATTTTATTTGATCCCCATCAGTCTCGCCCTTTTTTGGGTTTAAACCCAATTTTTCGTAGGTGTGATCTGCGTCGCTCTTCTTAATTTTTTCAAGATTCTTACCGTATCTTTTTAAAAGAACGCCGTTTTCGTCTCTTTCATAGAGTTTTTGTTTTACATCAATATCCTTCCAAAAATCAGGACTTGGGGTTTCATCGTCTTTTCTAGCTGTTTCTTCACCTAATTTAATAAGAAATTTACCAGTATCATAACTAAACATGTATTCATCAGAATATTTTGTAGTAGCTATTTTGTAATCTTTATTTATTTTGCATCTTAATTGTTTAAAATTTTTTATAGGACCTTCGCATAGTACTTCTCCTGATCCAAAAAGTGATCCTAATATGAGATCCTTGGCCTTATTAACCCCATCCTCCCCATAAAATATATTTAAAATGATATTGTCATTAGAACTTGAACTTGGACTTTTTAATAGTTTTACAACTTCATCTTTTGAAGGAGATGAAGATATGACAACTGTTAACACATCCATCATAAATGTTACCCATTCCGCGTTAAAATTATCATCGTTATCATTGCCAGCATTAAAATTCTTATTTTGAAAATATTTTAACACAACATCATCACGGTTCATATCAAAAAGAGGGGTACGATGAGTTATGTTTGATCGATCTTTATGTTGTGATAATGATTCTCTAGCTGCCTTAAAAAACATATTCACACGAATGTCTTTTTCACGACTTAATAAAGTTTTAATTGTTGTCATTTATATATATATATTATAATAGAAAATAATATTTTTAAAATAATATTTTTAAATATTATTTTTATAATAATATTTAAAAATATTATTTCTATTATAATATATATGACAACTATGACTTTTAAATTACCAAAATTACCAACATTAAAATTACCACCATTAAAATTACCAACATTACTAACAACGTGTTTGCCTTGTTCGGCAGTAAATATTATATTAATTATACTTGTTGTCATTGTTGTAATTATTATTATTATATTATTACAAAAAGATAAAAATATATTTGAATCTTTTGCATGTGATAAAAAAAACATACTTGATACAATTTTACCAAACAGTATTGATGAACAATCTACACTTGATAAATTAGCTTCTAGCGATGAATCAGCTACATCTGATGTAACACCTATTGTTGAACAACCTAATGTAGCACCTATTGTTGAACAACCTAATGTAGCACCAATTGTTGAACAACCTAATGTAGCACCTATTGTTGAACAACCTAATGTTAGTGAATTATCGCGTGTTGTAGAACAACCAATAGTTGGTGAATCAACAATAAACTCGTGTAATGTACTTGAAAACTCTAATGATCAATATGCAATATATGAACCAATTAACAATGCTCCATCAGCATTACCTATACAAGTAGTTCCATCTCCAACACCACCAGCATCTGACCCATCTCCAACACCACCAGCATCTGACCCATCTCCACCACCAGCTGTCCCATCCGTAAAAATATATAATTTTAACACATTTAATTGTGGGTGGTCTATAAAATTTCAAGAGGAATGGGATAAATTTACAGATGTTGTATCAAATGATACAAATATAAATAGTTTTGTAAAAGCAATTGATGTAAAATGCGACAAGGAATGTAATCAAAGTCTTTGTGCAGAGTATCATGTTAAAGGATATCCAACTGTTATTTTTAATGTAAATGGGCAACGTACCATGTATGAAGGTGATCGTACTGTAGATGGTTTAAAATCTGTACTGAATGAACATATTTCAAAATTATCTGTATAATGAGATAAATTAAATGATTTCTTTTAAATTGTTTGATACTTTTTTAATTTCTTGATAAAACTCTAATTGTTTCATTCTATTTGGATCAACCCCACTATATCCCAATAATGCACCATACCACGTTCCACCAACTGCAGCAGTAGTATCACTATCCCCAGGATGTATTGCAACCAATGCAACAAAAGAATCCCAACTATAACTTATATTATTAAAATCTATTTTTGTTGAACCAGGAGTATTCATTGATAATAATAAACAATCATATGCATAAATACAACAATCTAATCCTGTTGCACCTATTTTATCCCAACTAATATTTTCTATATTATCAAAATGTTTTCCTTCTGATAATTGTTTTTTTATTTTACTATCTGGCGAAAAACCTAATATAAATTCTGTTCGTTCTCCAGGATAAATAAAATTTGTAGATGTATTTTTATTAATTATTTTAGAAAGTCTTGTTTCTTTATATTTTTTCCAATATCCAATAAAATTATCAAGATCTTCGAGTTTATGTTTTTTATCTTTTAAATAATATTTATGAATTATTTTATCATCATATAATTTAATTAATTTATCACACCATTTCCATGGTTCTATATTATTCATTGCAAATGCAGTAAAAAGAGCAGTTATAACACCACCTAAAAATCCTATATAATAATTATGTGTTAATTTTGATGCTATTATAGATTCATCAATAACTTTTTCTATATTTTTATACCATCTAAGTCCAATTGGACCTGTTCTCATTGCAGCACCATTTCCACCCATTTTTGATGTAATTGGTAATGTATTAATAACAACACCTTGTTTTAATAATTTTAAACTATTAATAGTTGTTACTCCAGGTCCTCTTTTATCTTGTGATAATAAATCAAAATAATCAAGATATTTTTTTGTATATATTTTTTCACCCCCATTTTCAATAACAGCTTTACATGTAGCTAATATTAAAATTGTATCATCAGATGAATTAAAATGCGTAACATCAATATTAGAACCACCCAATATCATAAAATTATGATATAAATATGTCCATATTTTTAAATACATATTTTTATCTTTGATATCAATATTAAAATTAAATTCCCAATACCCATTTTTAAATCCAATTGTTTCTAAATATGATGCAATCATTAAACTTGCTTCAATTTTCTCATTAATTTCGACCATATATTATATAATAAAAAAAAATATTTAAAACTATTTAAACATTTTTTATTATATAATAATAATACTGATGTCAAAAAATAATATTGATATTGATTTAAATAATATTAAATATAATTTATACGAAATATTAAATGTAAACAAGAACGATGAAGAATTAAAAATTAAAAAAAGTTTTATGAAAGTTATTAAAAATTATCACCCAGATAAAAATACAAAATTAGAAGAAGAAATATATTATCACATAGTTTTAGCAAAAAAAATTTTACTTAATAAAGAATCAAGAAAAATATATGATAGTTTTATTGAAGATAAAACGACTACGTATTCAGAATTAAAGAACAATTTTAATAAATCTATAAAAGAAGAATCAAGTGATGAAGAAGAAATAACTAAAGAAGAACGTATTTTATTATTTAATAAAAAATTTGAAAAATTAAATAATAGTCATGGTTATAAATCTATTGATTCTATGGTAGATCCTACCTTGATAAATAAAATAAAAGAAAATAGAGATCGTCCAGATTTTCAAATAAATAAAGAAATATTTAAAGATGGTGATGATTTTAATCATAAATTTGAAAATAATAAAATAGATGGTACATATAAATCACAAATTATAGAATATTCTGATTTACCACTAGATTTATTAGAATTAAATAATGGAAATTATTCTTGTTTAACAGACATAAATAAATTATACATCGAAGATTCAGAACTTAATAATAATTCGAATTATTCAAATTTAGATAAAGCATTTTCATTACATCCCGTGTTAAATGTTGATGAAACAATACCACATATTGATAAAATAAAAGAATATAATAATTTAACAAATATCTTTAATACGAATTATTCATTATCTATAAAAGAATAATTTAAAAAGAATAATTAATATCACACAATAAAGACGCTGGTTTCATATCATCAACTAAAGCTGATACATAATATTTTTTATTATTATTTATATGTTCTAATGTATGATTCCATCCAACAATAATAAATTTAATTTTATCTTTTGTTGTTATGTCAAAATTAAAAAATGAGTAACCTTCAAGACTATTAACATTAATTATATTATGATTATCAATATAATTATTTTTGGTTGATATAGATTTTAACGCAATTTGCATAGAATTTATACATACATCAAAGATATTATTTACCTCATATTTTGATGAATATGGCAAGTTTATTGCAAGTGTTGTTTTTTGATCACAATAATTAATAGGAAATGTATTTTTTAAACCACCATCAACATAATAATTATTATTATATAATACTGGTGTAAAAACAGCTGGTAATGACACAGATATTCTAATCGCTAATATTACTGACATATTTGGATTATTAATATAATTAAAAGCTTCTTCTGTTCCATTTGATAAATTTGTTCCAATAACTATAAAATTTTTATTATATTTATTATATAAATCATAAAATGTAATATCATTTATATTTTTTTTTTTTTTCAAGATATTTTTTAAAAAAGATACCAAGTTATCGCCATTACAAAAACCATGTTTTTGTAATACCTCGTCAATGGTAATATCACCTTGTAAACATTTTAAATCATAATCAATTACAATATTATTAATTTCTAATATCGAATAATCTAATAAAATAAAAAATAAAAATATTGCACCAATGGATGTTCCAACATATTTTTTAATTGTATTTAAATTTAATATTTTTGATTTTATTAAACAAGCAATAGCTCCAATATATGAAATTCCAGCAGTTCCACCTGAACTAAAACATAATGTATCGTAATTCATTTATTAATAATTATTTTATAAAGTTTTTTTTTCTTTAAATAATAAAATCTTTGTTATTTTAATGGTAAAAGCAACAGATTTAGTTAAACAACAACAAAGTAAAGAAAATAAAAAATATATTATATTTGATAAAATATATGCAAATATTGAAAATAAAATAACCTTTTCAAGTAATATTAATCTTTATTCAACATATTATCAAATACCATATTTTTTAATTGGATATCCAACTTATTCAATTGGAGAATGTTATTTATATATTGATAAAAAATTAAAAGAAAATGGTTTTAAAACTGAATTATATATTGATAATATAATATTAATAAATTGGAAACCTATAAAATAATTTATTTATTTGTAACATCATTAACAAGTTTTAAAAACAATACAATAAAAAATCCAATTAATATTATTACAATTGTATCTTTATTGTTATTAATAATATTATATAAATTATTAATAACATCATTTTTATGAGGCACATTAAATTTATAATACAATCGGTTATAACAATATTTACATGTATGTATATGATTAAAAACATCATCACACGTTAATTGTGTGTGATTAATGGTGTGATTATTGGTGTTATTATTTGTGAATTTTTCAATATTATTTTCTGACGCAATACATGTATTTTTAACTGGTTCTTGATTTATTTTTTTAATAGGTTCTACTACAACATCATCATTCATATATTTTTGAAACTGATTTGTTATTTTACCATCACCCCAAGCATCATCTATTGAACAATAATTCATTTATAAAAGTTAGATAATATTTTTAAATGATTAATATCTAAAAATTAATTTTTAGATATTAATAATGTATTTTTTGTGATATTGAAAATTAATTATTTTTTTGGGGACGCATTATTTTTTTTAATTTATGACAAGTTTCTATTTCAGTGTCAAGTAAATATATACATTTATTTCTCAATTCTTTCTCCATGTGTTCGATTACAAAACTTAATGTATTAATTGTTTTAAGAATTTCTTTATTATGTAACACAATTTTTGTTTTTTCATATTTTATTTTAATATAATCAATTAATAATTTTAAATCAAGTGATACCATGTTATGGACATAATGGTCTTGATTACAAATATTTTTTATGTTAAAATTATAATTATATGTGCAATTATCTTGATAACAACAAAATTTATATGAACATCTTGAAATATTATTATTAGATAATTGTTGTATTTTATCATATTCTTTTTGTCCTAATCGAATTCTTAAGGCTTCGCTAAGTTCAAACAATATGTTCAAAGAATTTATGATAAAATCATAATCAATATTTTTATTTTGTAATGTATATTTTGTTATTAATTTAATAATATCTAATTCTTTTTGTAAAATAACCAAACTTGATCTTGATTTTAATTCTATAATTTCTTTGGAATTTTTACATAATTCATCAAGTTTAAATAATTTTGTTTGATAATCTGTTTCTATTTGATTAATTTTAACTTCAATTGTTTTTTCAATCACTTTATTCGATAATTTATTAATATATCCTGAAAGTTTTGGATTTGTGTTATTATTAATTAAACTATATTTTTTATACCAACATAATTCTTCATCCATTTAATTAATTAATAAAGTTATATAATCTTTATATAAAAATAATATAAAGATTATGTTATAATAATAATTATAGTATGCCTCCAAGACAAATAAATAAAACTGATTATTCAAGACCACCAAAAACATATCAAGACAATTTAACTAATCAAGATATTAAGAAACAACTTAAAGAATATAAAGAAGTTAAAGATATTAAAGAAATTTTAATTAATTCACATATTAGATATTTTTCAAAAAATGTAAAATCAAAAGAAATGCAATTTAGATTAGGTGGTACAATAACTAAGATTGATCCTGAAAATAGATTTTGTATGGTTTCAAACGGAACTATAAGTTGGTGTGTTCAAATTAAAAATACAGTATTTTGGATAAAAATGACAAATGCAGAATTAAAAGAAGAATTAAAAACAGAAATTAAAAACGAATTAATATCTGAAAATAATGAATCAACAACAACCAATTCAAATTTAGAACTTCAAAAAAACTTTAAAGAAAGTGTTGAAACTAATAAAAAATTAAAATCACAAATAGATAAAATTAAAAAAGAATCATTATCAACCGTTCGAGAAAAATCACAACTTCAAAAACAACTTCAAGAAATCATTGATGATAATAAAAAATTAAAATCACAAATGGAAAAAATTAAAAAGGAAATTACAAAAAATAAAATAAATAAAGAAATAATTAAATAAAATAAAGAAATAATAAAAGAAATAAAGAAATTTATAATAAAAGAACTTTAAAAATTTTTATTATAAAATTATAAAAAATTTCTTAATAATATTATATGGGTAAAAATACTTTTAATGGAAAAAGATTTATCAAAAATATAAATGATTCAGATTCTTCAAATTCTACTGAAAATATGTTAAGTTTAATAAATTCAGATAATAGCACAAGCTTGAGTATGTCAAAAACAACTAGACATAATAAACATCAAAACATGATGGGTCATCAAAATATGATGGGACCACAAAATATGATGGGACCACAAAACATGATGGGACCACAAAACATGATGGGACCACAAAATATGATGGGACCACAAAATATACTTGAACAACAAAATATGATGGGAATTGATAGTTCAATGGTTAATATGATGGTATCAAATCCTCAATCATCTAACAAACAAAGTGGTATGATTATAGGTAATCAAATGAATTCTGGTAATGAATATAATCCACACATGGGTATGGGACAACAAATGGGTATGGGACAACACATGGGTATGGGACAACAAATGGGTATGGGACAACACATGGGTATGGGACAACAAATGGGTATGGGACAACAAATGGACCAACAACAAATGGGTATGGGGCAACAATTGGACCAACAACAAATGGGTATGGGGCAACAATTGGACCAACAACAAATGACCCAACAACAAATGACCCAACAACAAATGGGTATGGTCCAACAACAAATGGGTATGGGACAACAAATGGACCAACAACAAATGGGTATGGGACAACAAATGGGTATGGGACAACAAATGGACCAACAACAAATGGGTATGGGGCAACAAGCATCATTTAGTAATCTTAGAAATTTAGCAAAATTATCTTAATTTAACAAGTGGTATTTCAATAACATCACTAATAATATAAATATTACTCTCTAACATTTGAAAATTATTATGTTCATCTTTATTAATTTTACCAATTGGATAATCGAGCACATCATCGTATACAATTCCAGTTAATTCATTTAACCAAACATCATAATCTTTAGAATATGATACATCGTCTATTTTTTTAACTGCTTTAATTTTTATTACTTTAATTTTAACACGATTTGAATCTTTTGAATTCGAACCATTATCTGTTTTTAAATCATATTCTATATTAGTTTGATATGCTGAACCAATTGGTTTGTCAAATAATGAATCTTCATTAAATTGAAAACATTTATATTTAGAACCCATCATGTTATGGGCTTTGAATAATTCACAATCTATAGCTCCTTCTTTAACTGCTTCAATAAATGATAATAGTAAATTATTTTTTTTACGAGATATATCTTCCATTATTTCATCAGTTGTAATTTTTCCATTTGTTCTAATTATTTTATATCTAAACACATCTACTTTTCGTTCTTCTAATGGTAAATCTTTGTGATGACAATAACGTAAAGCTCTTCCTATAACTTGTTCAATACGAACTTCGTGCCAATATGGTTCTAAAATATGTACTTGTCTAACATTACTTAAATTAATACCTTCAACACCTGCAGGTGAAATCATAAAAATTTTACAATATTTACCATATTTATTATCAGATTTATTAAAAATATTTTTATTAATTTTTCTAACGACTTTATCAATACCTCCATGGAATTCACACCATCTTAATCCATCTTTTTTTAATTTTATTTTCGGTTCTAACTTGTTTTTATCAAAACAAGTATCTGATTCAATATCAATAAAACTAAAAAAACTTAAATATACTTTTAATAATTCTAATCCTTCCATTCTGACATAATTTGAATATATCATAACGGTACCTTTTGTTTTAAGAATATTAAAAATAATTCTAATCATTTTCGGACTGCATGTATGCATTGTTTTTAATAATTTGGATTTTTTATCAGAACTTTCTATAAATTTTGTAAAAGACATATTATATTTATCATGGCATTTTTTAACATCATCATCTAATGTATGGTTATTTTTTTCATCCTCTCTTAATATATCTTTTAAATAATTAATAAAACTATTAACATATGATCTAGTTGCTTGTGTATATTTAACAGCTGCATCATTTGCTTTAATTAATTGTGTTTTTTTATCAATATTCTGTTCTTCATCAAGTATTTCGTCCTTATTTTTAAACATACCTGGACGTGGTCTAGATTCTCCATTTACTTTTTCAGAAATGTTTGGGAATACAAAATTAGCAGATTGTCTTGTATACGACGCATAGGTTGACATTGAATCTCCGACTTTACCTCGAGACATTTGCATCATTTGTTTTTCTAATAATTCTTCTTTTGCTTCATAAAAATTATATATTTCTTCATGATATTTACTCATTGGAATATTTAAATAATGAACTGTTTTTTGTGCATATTTATCTGGAGTTGCTCCAATATAATATGATGTTAATCCCATAATTCTTCTTTGAAATATATTTTTAGTATTTGCATTTAATGATGCAAAATTTGATGAACTAATAAATAATTGTTCAAATATTGCTTCGGATGATGGAAATATCCCTGGTCGTAATAGATTATAAATTAATGCAAATTCAAATGGGATATTAACAACAGGTGTTGCAGATAATAATATAATCCTAGTATTGTGATTTTCTTTTTTTTCTTGTTGTATATAATCATAAATAATTTGAGCACGTTTGCCTTTTTTACTTGAAATATTATTATATACATTATTAATAAATCTATGTACTTCATCAATTATATATATATTCATTTTACTTGAATCAACCCCTTTAACTTTGTCTAAAAAATCTCTATCTGCATATGGGGAATCATAATGAACAAATATAATATTAGAAAATCGTTCTTCATAATTATCTTTTCTCATCCAACGTTTAATATCTTTTAACCAAGGGTCATCATGTAAAGATGCAGGTATTAATATAAAAACATTCCATTTTGGTGTATAATTAAATAAAATATTATAAATATTGATTGCCGTATTGGTTTTACCAGAACCAACACCATGATAAATTAAAATATCTTTAAAAGGTGACAGATAATTTAAATACTGTCCAATAAATTCTTGATAAAGTGTTACTCCTTCTAATATTTTTTCATTACAAGGATCTTCGTTTTCTTTATGAATAATTTCTGGTAATATATATTTTTTGAAATTTTCCATAATCCAAATTGGAAATAACCTACCATTTTGTTCTAAATTAATAATTGATTTTGATTTTGAATTTGACATTATTATTAATGTAGAAAATAAACATACTAAAAAAATTAAACAATATTTTTTTAATATAAAACTATAAATCTCGTAATTTAGGAGGGAGATATTCTATTTTTAAAATCTTAAATATATCTTCTTCTGATGTTATTAATAATTTACTACCATCTGTTTTTGTTAATCCATATTCTGATAATTTTAATCCCATGTTTTCAGCAATTTTTCTCATATTGATATTTAATTTAGCAGATCCAGTAAAATATAATAAAGTAGGATAATAAACATCATGACTCACATATCTAATATCAATTCTTCTAAAAGGATTTGTGTTATATTTTGAAAATCCCATGTATTTTGTTTTATAATCTTTATTCGTAATATCATCAATCAATAATGGTTCGTTATTATTATCAATATGTGGTTCTTTTAATATTTTTACAAATTTTTTTAAATGATTTTGTTTTTCATCATCAGTATTCGTATTTAATTTACTTAATAAAATATCAATATCTCCACTAAATGGTAATGCTCTTCGATATGAACCACATATTTCAAAAATATATTTTTCATTTTTCTTTTCATTTTCGTTCATTTTTTTAACAATTGATTTTAATAATTTATTTACACTATTAATTTCTTTTCTTGGAATATTATCCTCAAATTTATTATAATATTTAATACCTATTTTAATTTTATCATTAACTTGATATTTATTACTTTTTATTTTTTGTTTAAGATCTTTAACAGATGTTATTTTATCTTCAATAAATTTAAGAGCAGTACTTCGCCCAACACCAACAATTGTTTCAAATTCTTTTATTAATTCTTCGTTTTTATCAATAACTTCTGTATATTCACAAAGTTCTTTTAATTTACCGTTTTCTAAAATTTCTTTTATTCTTGTTATTGTACTTTTTCCAATACCTGGTTTTTTTGCAAAAGTATCTATATTACTTTCTGTTAATTCATACTCATAATCTGTTATTATTTTTAATATATTATAAAGTTGTTTTAATCTAAAAACATTATCTGTTTTTTCTGATTGTTTAAATTTAATCAATCTACTAAATTCATTTATAATAATTCGATTTATTGACATTAATATATAAATAATATATATTGTTTATATATTAAAATTTCATTTTTTCATATACTGTTTCAAAGATTTATTTATAAAAAAAGTGATTTTCTTTGAAACATATCTGCAAATACAATTGATGGTCTTTCATCATATATTGATTTTATATTATTATTATTATTATTATTATTATTATTACTACAAGTTTGTTTTATATTTTGTTTTGTTATAAATATTGTAAAGTAAATAATTGTTAATAAAAATCCAGTACTCAATAAAATTAACGATATATTATGTAATAGTGATGCCATTATAAATAATTATATAAAAATAATGATTATTTATTAAAATAGGACTTTTTAAAGACTTTTTAAGGACTTTTTAAGGACTTTTTAAGGACTTTTTTAAAGACTTTTTAAAGACTTTTTAAGGACTTTTTAAGGACTTTTTTAAAGACTTTTTATAAAAAATTGATAAAAATATATAAAGAATCTTCTTTTTGTAGTATCAAATAATGCCTAAATCATCAGAATCATCAAAATCATCCGAATCATCAGAATTATCTGAATCATCAGAAATCGAAAATAGTGTTAAATCAGAAGCAGAACGATATGATAAGAAAACACCAAGAGAACATGTTTTAATTCGTCCAGATACATATGTTGGAGATATTGAACCAACAACAGATAATATGTGGATTTATTCTAAAAATAAAAATATTATGATGAATAAAAATATTACATTTACTCCAGGATTTTTAAAAACATTTGATGAATTAATTGTTAATGCGAGAGATGCGTCAATTAATGATCCGTCTTGTGATACAATCAAAGTTGAATATAATAGCGACGAAGGATTTATTAGTGTTTATAATAATGGAGATATTGGTATCCCAGTTGAAGAACATCCTGTTTATAAAACAATGGTTCCATCTATGATTTTTGGAGAATTATTAACAAGTTCTAATTATAATGACGACGAAAAGAGAACTACGGGTGGTAGAAATGGTTATGGTAGTAAATGTGCAAATATTTTCTCAACAAAATTTATTGTAGAAGTTGATGATGCAAAAAGAAAGAAAAGGTTTAAACAAACTTGGACCGATAACATGGGTATTGCAGAAGATGCTATTATAACAAAATTACCTGCTAAAACAAAAAGTTCAGTTAAGGTAACTTTTTATCCAGATTTTAAAAGATTCAATATAAAAAATTTAAAGAATGACCATTTAACTTTATTTCATAGAAGAACATTTGATATTGCAGGTACATCAAATAATAAGATTAAAGTATTTTTTAATGATGATAAAATAGATATAACTAATTTTAAATCATATATTGAATTATATTATCCAAGTAGTACTTCAGAACTATTTTATGATAATAATGACGAAAATTGGACAATTGGTGTTTTATATAAACCCGATAATGGTGGTGAAGTTATAAGTTTTGTCAACAGTATTAATACTTTTAAAGGCGGCACTCATTGTAATCTCGTAATTGATAATATTGTAAAAACACTAATTAATGATTATATTAAAAAGAAGGATAAAGATATTAAAATTACTCCAACACTTCTTAAAGAAAATTTAATATTTTTTATTAATAGCACAATTATTAATCCTGCATTTTCATCTCAAACAAAAGATTCACTCACAACAAAAGCTGATAAATTTGGTTCTAAATATGTACCAACACCTGCGTTTTTAAAGAAATTAGCAAAATGTGGTATTGTAGAACAAATGATTGAATTAGCAAAATTCAAGGAAAATTCTAATCTTAAAAAAACAGATGGTAAAAAACAAATTAAGATTTCTGGTATACCAAAATTAGAAGATGCAAACAAAGCTGGAACAAAAGATTCATCTAAATGTACATTAATTTTAACCGAGGGTGATTCAGCCAAAGCAACAGCAATGGCTGGTTTAGGTGTTATAGGTCGTGATTATTATGGAGTCTTTCCGTTGAAGGGAAAACTCTTAAATGTACGTGAAGCAGCAACAGCTCAATTATTAGCCAATGAAGAAATTAAAAGTCTTAAAATAATTATTGGATTAAAACAAGGTGAAGATTATACAAGTGATGAAAAATTCAGTACTTTACGATATGGTCATATTTTACTATTAACAGATCAAGATGTAGATGGTAGTCATATTAAAGGATTATTTATTAATATGTTACATAGTTTATGGCCATCACTTATAAAACATCAAGAATTTGTACAGAGTTTAAATACACCTATTGTCAAAGCAACAAAAGGGAGTAAAACAAAAACTTTTTATAATTTAACTGATTATGATCACTGGAAAGATGAACCAGAAGCTATGAATTATAAAATTAAATATTATAAGGGACTTGGTACATCAACAACACAAGAAGCTAAAGAATATTTTATTAATATTGAAACTAAATTAATTAACTATTATTGGGAAACTATTGATAAAGATGTTGATACAAGTAAAACAAATATTAAAGAAATTGAACCAGAAAATAATTCAGATTCAGATAATGAAAAATATGAAACAGAAAGTGATGATGATGGTGGTAATGAGACATTTACACCATTACATGATGATGATGATGCAATAAAACTAGCCTTTGAGAAATCACGGGCTGATGACCGTAAAAGATGGTTATTAAATTATAATAAAGAGAATGTATTAAAACACGAACAAAAAATAATTTCATTTTATGATTTTATTCATTACGATTTAATTCATTTTTCAAATGATGATTTAATTAGGTCAATACCATCAGTTATTGATGGATTAAAACCATCTCAACGTAAAATTTTATTCGGCGCCCACTTGAGAGGATTAGATAAAACAGAAGTTAAGGTTGCACAATTAGCAGGATTTGTTTCCGATAAAGCAGCATACCATCATGGCGAAATGTCATTAACAGGTGCTATTATTGGAATGGCACAGGATTATGTTGGTTCGAATAATATAAATATCCTAGTTCCAGCGGGACAATTTGGAACTAGATTAAAAGGAGGTAAAGATGCTGCGTCACCACGTTATATCTGGACGTCTCTTGAAAAAATTACTTCTATAATTTATAATTCACTTGACAATCCTGTGTTGAATGAACAGTTTGAAGATAACGAACCTATTGAACCAGAATATTATGCTCCAATAATTCCTATGATTTTAGTAAATGGCGCAGAAGGTATTGGCACTGGATTTTCAACAAAAATCCCTCCTTACAATCCACTCGAAATTATTAATAATATTAAAAATATAATAAATAATAAAACATTCGAACCAATGGATCCATGGTGGCAAGGATTCGAAGGAGTTATTTATAAAGTAGATGATGTTACATATGAAATTTTTGGGTCATGGACGATTAATGAAAATAAATTAATAATCACAGAACTACCCGTTGGTGAATGGACATCTAATTATAAAGAATTTTTAGAAAAAATGTTAGATGATACACCTGTTAAAGGTAAAGACGATAAAAAGGTAAAAAAGCAACCTAAAAAAGATAATAATTTTCTTGGGTATAAAGATTCCAATACAGAATCAAAAGTTCATTTTGAACTATCATTTGAAGATGGATATTTATCAAGTGTTAAAAATATTGATAAATTATTCCGTTTGAATAAAAAATATTCTATTACTAATATGCATCTATATGGACCAGAAGGACATATTAAAAAATATAATACTGTTGAAGCTATTATGAGAGATTATTACAACATTAGATTTAAATTATACAAAGATCGTAAAGAATACCAATTAAGTATTCTTGAATATCAGCTTAAAATAATATCTAATAAAGTAAGATTTATTTTGATGGTTGTTAAAAAAGAAATTGAAATTAATAATAAAAAGAAATTAGATATTATTGAAATCCTTGAAAAGAATGATTTCACTAAATTTGGAAAAAATAAAAGCGACACTAAAACAACATATGATTATTTACTAACTATGCCTATTTATAATTTATCTTTTGAGAAAATTGAAGAACTCAAGAAACAACAAGATGATAAAGAAGCAGAATATAAAGAACTTGATTTGTTAACACCAGAAACTATTTGGATTAATGAATTAGATTTATTAGAAGAAGAATATATTAAATGGTATAAAAATAAATGTGATGTCGTTAATAACACCGTTCCTATTAAAAAGAAAAATAAGAAATCTAAAAACCTTGCTTAATTTATAAAAATAAGAAATCTAAAATTTTTGATTAATTTAAAAAAATTGGAATATTACACCATTGGAGATTTAAAATGCCGATTTTTTATAATAATTTGTATATAAATTATTATAAAAACAACTTTATTTTATTTTATTATAAAAATATAAAAAATTGATTAATTTAAATTTAAAGTATAATAAATATATATACTTATATGACTACAAACGAAATGAACTTTACTAATATGAATATTAAGGATTTTATTGACTATATTATAACTTTCAATAAGGTTGATGATATTTTAAAAAATTGTAAAACACAATCTGAAAAAGGTTTTATTTTTGAAAGATTATTTGATATTGTTATTAAATTTGGATTTTGTGATGTTTTCACTAATTATAATTTTAATCATTTAATTGGTAATTCTAATAATGCTAAACTTAAAATTTTGAAAAATCTTAATGAATATCTTAATGAAAAAGTTTTTAGTGGTAATTCTGGCGGATGTTCTGATATTACACTACAAAATAAAAATGATGATACATATATTTTCATTAGTTCTAAATATCCTAAATCAAATGAAGATAAAAAAAATTCTAAATCCGTAGATTATTATGATATTCAAAATATTATAGCAATGGTTGACAATAATAAACATATTTATAAAAATTATAAAATTTATCTTGTTGTTCCTAATAAGGAAAAAATGTTAGATAAAGTTAAAAATGCGAGGGAATCTAGTAAATATATTACAAAATATATGATAAAAGAACATATTTTAGATAAAAAAGACTTGAATAATTATTTTTTAGCATTTAAACAAAATATAATTAAAAATAAAAATGAAGATTGGCAAAGTATTTATTTGAATAGTAAAGAAAATTTAATTTTACGATTTCATCAAGAATTAATTACACAAAAAACAAGCAACTTAATTGAAAAGGGAAATAAATCTTTCTTATGGGGTTGTAAATGTAGAAGTGGTAAAACTTTTATGATTGGTGGTATTATTATTAAACAAATTAAAATTATGAAAAAATTAAATGTTTTGATTATTACACCTGCACCAACTGAAACATTGCCACAATTTACTAATGACTTATTTAATAAATTTAAAGATTTTGATAAATTTAAAATTCATCATATTAAAGGCTCTAAATCATTAAATAGTATTAAAACAAGTGATAATAATATATTTGTAATGTCTAAACAACTTTTACAAAGTTATACTAATGATAATACTATTATGAAAATTAAAAATTTAAAATTAGATATCATTGCGTTTGATGAAAATCATTTTTCAGGAACAACAAACTTGTCAAAAGATATTTTAGATTCATATTCATCAAAAAACACTGTTAAAATATATTTAACAGCTACTTATAACAAACCATTACAAGAATGGAATATTTTACATGAATGTCAAATGTATTGGGATATCGAAGATGAACAAATATGTAAAAGTATATTAATTGATGAAAATAATTTGATTAGATTAAAAGATAAACATGGTGATGAATACATTATATCAACTATTAAATCTTATACTGATTTAGGATTATCAATAAATGATATATTTAAATCATATGAAAGAATGCCAGAATTACATTTAATTACTAATATGTTTGACTCACAAAGATATAATATAATTAAAGAAAATATTATGGGTAGTCATTATGGTTTTAGTTTTGATGTTCTTTTTAGTTTGAATAAAGATAAACAATTTAATTATAATAATGAAGTTAAAACTATACTTAGATATATTTCTGGTTCAGAAAAAGAACAAGATTATAAAATAGGAGACAAATCTATTTTTACAAGAATAAATAATAGTTGTTCAAGAACACCATTTACACAAATTTGGTTTTTACCATCAGATAATATTAATTTTATTTCTCAAAATTTAAAATTATTAATGTTAGAAGATAAATTATTAAAAAATTATAATATAATGTGTATTAATCGTCAAAATAAAGATTTAGCATCTGATATTAAAGACGAAATATTGAAACAAGAAATTATAACAAAATCTGAGGGAAAACAAGGGTTAATTCTACTTGCAGGTAATATGTTAAGTTTATGTATTACTATTAATAGTTGCGATATTGTTATGTTAATGAATAATACATTATCATCTGATAAAGTAATGCAACAAATGTATAGGTGCATGACAGAAGGACAAAATAAAAAAATGGGCTTTGTAGTAGATTTGAATATTAGTAGAGTTTTACAAACTTGTATTAATTATACTGTTTATAAAAATAGTAAAAGTGTTGAAGATAAAATTAAATATCTAATAGAAAATCATTTAATAAATATTGATATGGACATGATGCAATCAAAAAAATTAAATAGTGATGGAATCATAAAAAAATTAATGGATATTTGGAAAGGAGACCCAATAAATAGTTTTAAAACTCTTTTAAGAAATTTAGATAATGATTATATTATATTTGATAATCCAATACAAAAATTATTAAATGCATCTTTTACAAATTCATTAAAAGATAATAAAGTAGATTCAACAGTTGAATTTAAAGACGATAATGATGAATTACAAAAATTACCATCAGGTAAAGAAAAAATAAAAGATAGTTCTTCCGAAAGTGATGATAATTCTTTAAAATACGATGAAGAAAAAGAAGTAAAAATATCATTTACAAAAGATGTTTTACATTATGTTATACCATTGACATGTATATTAACCATTAAAAATAATAATAAGGACTTTATAAATATGTTAAATGATATTAAAGAAAGTAATGAATTATTAGAAATATTTGATGATCAATGTTTAATATGGTGGAACAAAAAAGGTTTAATAAATATTATTCATGATATTATTGTTAAATATTTTGATAAATCTTCAAATACTTTTAATATATCAATTCAAATTAAAATCTCAATACAAAGTTTATTAGACAGACCAAAAGAATTATTGGAATTAATATCATATTGTTTGAAACCAAAAACAATAGAAAAGAAAACATTTGGAGAAGTATTTACACCAATGGATTTTATAAATGATAAAATGTTAAAAGATATAGAAGAATATTGGTTAAAAAATAAAAATGAAAATATTTGGAAAAATGATAAATTAACTTGGTATGACCCTGCAGCTGGAATGGGTAATTATCCTATTGCAATTTATTACAAGTTGATGGAAGGATTAAAAACTAAAATACCAAATGAAGAACAAAGAAAAAAACATATTATTGAAAAACAATTATATATGGGTGAATTAAATAAAAAAAAATTGTTTTGTTATTAAACAAATATTTAATATTAATAATAAATATAAATTAAATTTGTATGAAGGAGATACATTAAATATAAAATTAAATGAAGTATTTGATATTTCTAAATTTGATATTATAATTGGTAATCCACCTTATAATGAAGAATTAAAAACTAAACAAGGTTCTGCACCTGCATTATATAATAAATTTATAGAATATTATATGAATAAATGTAATATGTTATCATTTATAGTTCCATCAAGGTGGTTTGGAGGAGGTAAAGGATTAGATAAATTTAGAGAAATGATGCTAAAAAAAACTGATATAGTATATATTAAACATTATGACAATGCAACAACAATATTTGGTAATAGTGTAAGTATAAAAGGATGAGTCAATTACTTTTTAATTGACAAAGAATATAATGGATTATGTAATTATAATGGAAATAATATTCAATTAAATAAATTTGATATAATTGTAAATAGTAATTATTATAATATTATTACATCACTACTTCGATATGAAAATATGTCATCTATATATATTGGACAAAATTATTCAGGTATTAATTCAAATGACAATAGATTAATTGATAAAAAAACAGAAACAACATTATTATGTTATGTTTCACAACAAAAAGGTTTTATTAAATATATAGAAAAAGATGATATAAAAAAAAATAGAGATTTTAATAAATGGAAAGTTATAACTACAGAAGCGGCATTTAAAGAGAAAAGTGGATTTGGAAATACTTTTATTGGAAAAACTGATGAAATATGTAATCAAAGTTATATTATTTTTGAAGTAAAAACAGAAAATGAAGCAAAATCATTATTAAGTTATTTAAAATGTAAATTACCTAACTTTATGTTAAGTTTGAGAAAAATATCACAACATATAAGTGAGGCAACATGTAAATGGATACCATTACCACCATTAAATAAAGTATGGAATGATGAAGAAGTTTATAAATATTTTAAATTGACTGAATATGAAATAAAATTAATAAAAGAAACAAAAATTAATGGTTATAAAGATATTAAATTAATTAATGAAAACGAACCAAAAATAATTAAAAATGGAAGAAAACAATATTACTTAATTAATGATAAATTATATAAAGTTAAGAAAGATAAAACACAAGGTGATTTATTTGGTAAGTATATTGATGGTAAAATTATTGAAGAAATAAATAATGATAATAATTGTTAAAGGTAAAAAAAGTAAATCTAAAAATAATAAACAAGTTAATATTATTGAAAACGATGAAATTTTAACTGTATCTAAAAACAAAACATCAAAATCAAAAATAGAGACTAAAATCACTAATGAAGATACAGAAATTGATGAAATTGATGATTTTAAAGTATCTAATAAAACATTAAAACCTAAATTAATTATTAATGATGATAGTATTGAAACAAAAGGAAAAAAGTTATCAAAAAATTAGAATTAATAAAAGCAACAATAATGAAATTTGATAAACTTTATTAGAAATTTATTTATTAACATATAAAAATTTATAATTTTATAATTTTTTATATATTATTTTATACTTGTGATACAATCACAAGAGGTAATTAATAAATATACAGCAATATTTGCAATAGGTTATAATGGTGTTTTATGTTGGACTTTATATGAAAAGAGTGGAATAGATAGTATAAGATTAAAGAAATTTTTAGAAGATAATATAACATCAAAATATAAAAATAAAGCAATAATATTAGATAATGCAAGTGCACATAGAAATGAAATAATAAAAAATTTAGTAAATTAATATATTCAGTTCCTTATCAACATTTTACAAATGCAATAGAGCATTGTTTTAGTATATTGAAATCAAAATTACAAAAAGTTATAAGATTTAACTTATAATGAATTAAAGTTAAATATAAAAAAGGTGATAAAAGAAATATCAAAAGATACTTGTAAGAATTTACTAATATGTTCATATAAGAGAAATGTAGTATATGTAAAGAAACCATCAAGAAAATCAAGTAAAAAAATCAATTTTTGATTTTCATTAAAATAGGCGTTTTAAATCTCCAAAGGTGTAAAATTTAAAAAAATTGAAATATTTAAAATTTAATCACTCTTTATAATTTCGTATGTCTCTTATTATTAACGTATTAATTGTTGCTACTGCTGAAAACAGGGTAGCAAAACATTTAGATGAAGCAGATGACGATATGCCTCATTTACTAGACAAGTTTGGAAACGCTTGCAATGATAATCAGTCTGATTTAGATAAACAAAAATATTTATTTTTACAAATCATTTCAGATTTATATCCAATTGGTGTAACTATTAAATACATCACGATTGATCCGTCGTTTTATAGCGATAGGCTTGTTACTGAAAACGATGATCGAAATTACATGGGTCATCTGGACATGTCCCTAAATCAAATCAATATTGGTAAATATAAGGATTTCTTTGATTGTATTTTCATTGCATCTGCGTATTACAACATGTTTGATTATGATAATATTCTTGTCATGAGTACGATTTTAAAAAAACGGGGTAATTTAATAACTACCCATCCAACAGGAATGAGTGCATTAGAGTCTTCAGGAAACTATGCACATGTTTCTGAAATCAACACGCAGTTTAACCGTTTCAAGAAAATTGTTTAAAATAAATCATTGTTCCATTAACAATATATAATACTTGCAACCATTAAACAATCTGTCAAAGATACATGGGATTTTTCTTTAGGATTGCAAGATAAATTTATATATCCATTACAAAAACCATCTAAATATTTTTTTAATTCAAAGAAAATATTAGATTTAGTTGCTTTAGAAAAAATAATTCCATCTGAATTACCTTGATTATAATTATTTTTAAGAGATTCAATAAAAGTCGTAATATTAAATGCATGTATAATTTTAGATTTTTTAATTGATGATTCAACTAGTATATTATCACCACGTTCAATTGTATATCCATTAATAAATCCATCTAAATAACTTTTCAAGTCAAATGATTTATCATGTTTCATTAAATTATAAAGATTAATTCCATCCTTATTTCCTTGATTAATATTATTATTATCAGAATCATTATAGTTATCTAGTGTAATTTTACGTTTCGTCATTTAATAACATTTAATAACATTGATTCAATATAAAAAAAATACAATTTTTTTATGCATTTTTTTTATATAATTATATCCAATTTTTTATATAATTATATCCAATTTTTTATATAATTATATCCAATTTTTTATATAATTATATCCAATTTTTTTATGCATTTTTTTTATATAATTATATCCAATTTTTTTATTTGTAATATTAATGACAAAGTATATATTTATTACTGGTAACTATAATAAAAGTATTTTTACAGCATCATTAGGATCTTTATTAAGAGAAAATAATTTAAAAATAAATATTAAAAAAATATTAGACAATAAACCAACACAAACATATGTAACAAAAGATGGTTCTGAGGTTGATTTAAATTTAGGTTATTATGAGAGAATAGCTGAACTAACAACCAATATAAATAATAATATATTTACATCCAATATTAATGAATTAATTAAATTTATTAAATATGAATCTAAATCTTATGATATTATTATTATTGAATTAATTGATATTAATATTATTAATTATTTTTTAAAAAGATTTAGTTCAAATTTAGTTATAAATATTCACATTCAATCAAATAATATTCAATCAGATATTAAATCAGATATTATTATTAATAAAGATAAATTTATAAAATTAATGTATATAAATCAATATAAAATACCATATATATTATCAAAAATAAAATTTAATAAAAAAGTTTTAAAATTATTGGATATTAAACAAATTAATAAAATAACAAAGTGGGAACAAATTTATTATAATTTATTAAATTTACATAAATGTATATATGTATATATTATAATTAAATTTTCAGATTCATATATTGCAGTAATGGAATCATTAAAACATGCAGCATATTCATTAAATTTAAATATTAAAATAATTTGGATTAATCCAGAAATATTAACAATATATGAAATGATTAAAATAATAAATAAAAATAAAGGGGGTATATTAGTTCCTGGTGGATTTGGTATAAATGGATTTGAAAATAAAATAGAAATAATTAAATTTGCAAGATTAAATAATATTCCATTTTTTGGTATTTGTTATGGTATGCAACTTTTGATTATTGAATATGCCAGAAATATATTAAATATTAATAATGCAACAACACAAGAAGTTGACACAGAAAATAAATACACACATATATTTATTGAAAATTGTTTTAAACAAAGAAGGGTTGGAAATTATTGTGGAAAAATTAAAGAAAAATCTATATTAACAAATTTATATAAAAATAATATATATAGTGAAAGACATCGCCATAAATATAAATTTAACAATATTTATATTGATAAATTTAAAAATAATGGATTAAGTTTTATTGGAACATCTTTTGATGATACCTATATGGAAATTACACATGTTCAAAATAATATTTTTCACATGGGTGTTCAATTTCATCCTGAACTTGGTTCTACGATATTTAAACCAAATCCTATAATTGTATTATACATAAAAAAAATATATTTATCTTGTATAAAAAATTGATAAAAAATGAGTTTATATTAATATATACTAATATTAATATGAAGAATTTAGAATTTCAATTATATGACTGGTTACAGGATTCTGACAAGCCAATTGAACCTGATGAAGAAGATGAAGACGAACAAAGTGTAGAAACTTTAGGAAATTTCATAATTCATTCGTTTGGTCGTTGTGATGATGGTAAATCTGTATATGCTAAAATAATAGGATATACACCATGTTTTTATCTTTTATTGCCAGATAAATTACAGAACAAATCAAAAGATGAATTAGATAAGGTTATTAAAAAATTAGAAAATTTTGTTAAAAGTGATCAAAATAGAAATATATATTGTAAAATTAATTCAATTAATTTTGATATTAAATCATCATTAATTGATATGCATGTTATTAGAATGAAAAAAGCTGAAGAGTTTGATAATGATAAAGAATATTATTTCACAAAATTAGTTTTTAATAATGCAACAGGTATGACTAAATTTAGATATTATTTTGAAAATAATGATATCTATGTTCTTGAATTAAAGAAACCCGTTCGATTTAAAATTTTTGAAGCAAATCTACCACCAATGTTAAGATGTTTTCATATTCGTGATATATCTGGGTGTGCGTGGATTGAAACATCAACATATAAATTAATTGAAGACGAGTTTGAAAAAGAATCTCGATGTGATATTGAAATTATTGTAGATTGGAGAAATATAAGCCCGATTATGAAAGATCATAATGCACCATTTAGAATATGTTCATTTGATATTGAATGTAATTCAATTGATGGCGAATTTCCACAAGCAAAAAGAGAAGGTGATCGTATTATTCAAATTGGTGCAACTTATACATATATTGGAGAATCACAACCATATAGACAAGCTATATCTTGTTTAAATGACACATCACCAATTAATGGAATTATTGTTAAATCATTTGAAACAGAACGTGAATTAATGTTAGACTTTCTTGATGAAATAAATAATAATGATGCAGATATTCTTACAGGATATAATATTTTTTTCTTTGATGAAAAATACATGCAAGACCGTTGCGAACATATTTTAAAGATTACTAAAGATATGTCTTTCATGTCTAAATTAAAAAATTATTCATGTGAGTTTAAAGAAATGAAATTATTTTCATCTGCATTAGGTGAAAATTATTTAAGATTTTGGAATACTCCAGGCAGAATTCATATTGATTTGATGAAAGATGTACAAAAAACATTTACTGGATTAAGTTGTTTCAAACTTGATTTTGTTGCATCTACATTTATCCGTGGTAATATTCAAAGTTATAAAAAACTTGATGATGATTATTACGAACTAAGTTGTAATTCAGTACAAGATATTTGTGTTGAAGATTATATTCATTTGGAAGTTATTAAAGGCTTTATTACAGATAATATTGGTAATAAATTTTTTGTATTTAGTATTAATGCTGACGAAAAAATAATTATAATTAAAGGAACTTTTGAATTATTAAATGACTTGGATGATGCTAATTTAACTGGGACTATTCATTGGTCTCAAGCTAAAGATGATGTAAGTCCTAAAGATATTTTTAGATTACAAAAAGGATCACCTGATGATAGGGCTATTGTTGCAAAGTATTGTATAAAGGATTGTAAATTAGTCAGTTTATTATTAAATAAATTAGAAGTCATTACAAAAAACATAGAGATGGCAAATGTATGTTATGTTCCGCTATCATATCTTTTTATTAGGGGACAAGGTATTAAAATCTTTTCTCTGACTTTAAAAGAATATAGAATTCAAAAATATTTATTTCCAGTTATTAAAATGAATAAATATTATAATTGTTTGCGATGTAGAAAAAAATATATGAATGGATGGGTGTGTCCTGGTTGTAAATCACAAAAACGTGAAGAAATAGAATCAGATAATACTAGTTATGAAGGAGCAATTGTGTTCGACGCAATTCCATCCGTTGATTATGAAGCTGAGGTTACCAAAGATTATGCAAGTTTATATCCATCATCAGCACTTCAAAAAAACATGAGTCATGAAACTATGGTTACTGATTCGCAATATGATAATTTAGAAGGAATTGAATATTATAATGCAGAGTTTAAAGAAATGGATGGGTCAATTGAACACAGAAGGTTTGCAAAGAGAAATAATAAATTAGGGGTTATTCCAACGATTTTAGATAATTTATTAAAAGAACGAAAATTAATTAAGAATAAAATGAAACATGAAAAAGATTCATTCAAATATAATATTTTAAATGCTAAACAACTTGCAGTTAAAGTAACTGCAAATTCATTATACGGACAACTTGGAGCACAAACAAGTGCTATTTGTAAGCGTGATATAGCAGCATGTATTTGTTCGACAGGTCGTGAAATGTTAATTTTAGCCAAAAAATATGATGAAGAACATCTTCCATATATAATTAATAGTTTAAAATATTTTTATTCTAATAATGAATTAGATAAAGTAGAACATATATATAACACACAAGTTAAAAACAGAAACGATGATAAATTAATTAATGATATACAAAAATATGTTACAACAAATATTAAAAAATTAACATTCCAACCAATTATTAGATATGGAGACACAGATTCTATTTTTAGTTGTTATAGATTTAGGGATAATACTGTTTTATTGGATGAAAAAAATGCTATTAAAATTTGGAGAAATGTTATAAGATTTGCAAGAGAATTGATTGAACCATATTTTAAGACAAAAGAACGAAAGATTTTTAATAAATTATTTAATACATATTATTCAGATGATAAAATAACAGAGTTAAAAATACCTGAATCTCCAAAATGTTATCAAATTCCAAATAATCATGTTATTATATTACCACTCGAAGAAAGAATGAAACAATTTATTAAAGAATATTTAGAAGAAAGTTATTTTCCTTGGTTGTGGACTTTAGTTGAACTTGTTGAAAAAAATTATACAAATATGTTTGATATTAAATTACAAAAATGGGCTGAACACCAATTAACAAAAATAAATGTTGTTCCACAAAATTTATTAGAAAATAGAACAAAATATTTACTTAAACCAATTATGGAATTTATGAAACCTCTTTTTGAAAATAATTATGTTATGCCATCTGATGAAACAATAACGTTATTTGCGGATAAATTAAAAAATAGTTTTCCGTTTAGTTCTGAAATAACAATTGATATTGTTCCATTAAAAAAATTATGTAAAGTCTTGATGGAAAAAACTATTAAAGAAAGATGGATATTTAGTGGTGATAAAAAAGAAATCGTAACAATTATTAATAAATTTATTACAGACGTTTCAAATGTTGTTCCAGAAAATTTAGATTTAATTATTCATTATATTACTAATTTTATTGGTAATAATAACAAAATGGATGTAATAAAATTATCAGAGCTTTTAATAATTAATCTTAATACAGATACAACAATGGGATGTGAATTTGACCAATATAAATTAAATGATTATACTCTTATATTTATTGAAAATTATAATAAAAAAAATGGAAAGAAAACATTAGAAGAACTAATGTGCACTTTTATTGAAAAAGACTTGAATTTAAGTTTTGATTTGTATAAAAATAATCATTATAATAAAGTAATTACTTTTATTAAAGATAATATGAGATATGAAGACATGTCTGTTATGAGCGATAAGATACAATATGTATATTATTGGTTACAACCACGTTGGGATTTTGATGAATTTAAAAATAAAATTTATAAATGCGATATATATGAAGGGGGATCGTGTATTACAGATAAACGATCTTTAGAACACTCTATGATGATGGGCAAGTTATCTGGAGAGTTAATTAAATCACATTTACCATTCCCTCATGATTGTGAATATGAAAAAACATATTGGCCATTTGCTATTATTGCAAAGAAAAAATATGTTGGGAATAAATATGAATTTGACCAAAATAAATTTAAACAAGACTTTATGGGTATCGTACTTAAAAGACGTGATAATGCAGCTATTGTTAAAGAAATATGTGGTGGAATTATTAATATACTAATTAATAATCGGGATCCACAAGGTGCAAAAGATTTTACACGAAAATGTTTAACTGATATGTTTGATGGCAAATATAATATTAAATATTTTATTCAAAGTAGAAATATTAAAGTAAAAGAATCGTATAAAGATTGGAAAAGAATAGCACATATTGTTCTTGCAGAAAAGATTACATCACGTGATCCAGGAAATGCACCACAATCAGGAGATAGGCTTGAATATGCTGTTATTAAAGTACCACCCCCTACGGATGGTAGAAAACTATTACAAGGTGATATAATCGAAACACCGGATTTTATTAAAAAAAATGATCTCCAAGTTGATTATTTATTCTATTTAACAAATCAAATTATGAATCCTGCATTACAATTTCTAGAATTAGTTGATAAGAATGCAAGTGATATTTTTAAAGAATTTATTGATAAATATACCATCCCTAAATTTAAAAAATCAAAGGTAATCAAACCAAAGGTAATTAAACCAAAGGTAATTAAACCAAAGGTCATTAAACCAAAGGTAATCAAACCAAAGGTTATCAAGATTATTAAACCATTTAATAATTATGTTATAAAAATTAAAAAAAATATTAATAATATAAATAATAAAACTATTAAAATTAATAATAAAATTGAACAATTAAAAATACATACTATTGGTGATAAAATAATTAAAAAATTAATTAAAAAAATAACAAAATCAATGATATTATTATAAAAGTTTAATTTTAAAAATAAATACTAGTTTAATATATATATGAATACAGTATTATATAGATTTAAAGAAATCAAGGAAATGATTACACATAAGGAGTTTAGAGAGTATTATATTTCTTTATCAAAAGAAACTGATAAAGATACAAAAATAAATTCGTTTATAAAGGGTTTTGAAGAATTAAATCCAAAACCTGCTTTTTTTTATTTTGAAAATGACTCCGCTATTGTCAGTAAGATTTTATTAGACAACGCTACAAAAAAGTGTGATTTTTTAAATACACAAGAAAAAGTAGAAGTAGAAGAAAACAAAATATATTTTAGACCAAATATGTTGAATAATTTTAATGCAAACGAGTGTTCTGCAAATCTTAATTATAAATATCTTAGTAATGAATATATATATTATTTTAATAAACAATTATATTATTATATGTCATCAGAACTATTTATTATAAAAAAAACAGCCACAGAGTTTTTAAAAACGAACCCTGTTGAGATATTACAAAAACAGCGAAATAAAATATTAAAATCAGCCATCAGCATTACTGATTTATTAGTTTTTAATGATATTTATAAATTTGCAATTAAAGGTCCATCAGAAGTAAAGAATCAACATTTTGTTGATTATATTATTTATAATTTAATAAATAAAACCAAAATTAATATTAATATATATAATATTATTTGTATTTTATTTACTAATCATAAAGAATTTAAAGATATTAAAGGCGATACTGCTATACGTGAGAAACGTGAGCTATTACTCAAAACGATTGACGATATACGTAATAAAGATAGTAATATTAATGACAGTAAGGGTGTACTTAAATTAGATATTATTACTCATAAATCATCAAATGAATCATATTATGATAAAGTTATAAAGAATATAACAGAAATTAATTTTGATTATTCAAAAAGTATAATAACAGGTCCTGAAAGGACAGAATCCCTATTTGATGGTTTAGAAATAAAAATATGTTCAAATAAAGATAGTGATGATTTACTGAAAGAAATAAAAGATTTAATGAATGATTTTTATACTAATGGAAATATAGAAAATGGAATTACATTAATGGAAAAGATAATAAATTATATTGAATTAAATCCTTCAAATTCCAATATTATAAATATGTTACAACATTATCTAATAAAATTACCATTTGATTTATATAAAATTGATATTTCAATTGATTCACAAAAACAAAAACAAAAAATATGTGAAATATTTGGAGATTGGATGAAAATATTATCACATAATAAACTTTTACATATTTATAAATATACATATTTATTATTGATTAATAAAATATTAAATATTGATGAAGGATTTGATGACCATTATGATAAATTATTAGATGAATTTATACTTGATATAAATAAATGTCCATTGCCGAGTTTATCACTATTAGACGATATAACTATAATAAAAGAAAAATTATGTGATATTAAAATATGGTATTGGGATAATGAAAGTTATAAAAAAATATATAATAGTTTAGTTGAATTATATAAAACAGAAAATAATATGGGCTTTAAAGTATTAACAACTGGCGACTTGACAAATATACAGGGGTATTCACATTATAATAATGGTTATATTAATAATGGTAGTGTAAATAGTATTTTATTAACTGTTGATAATCTTTGTTTCACTTTTAGATTTCCAAAATTTGATTTATTAACTATGTATTATGAAAAGGTTTTAACAATGTTACAAATTATTAATTCGTGCAAACTAATTAATCCTATGGAATGTTTATATCCAAAGCAATTACCAAATTATAAAACATTAAAAATGGATATTGAAGACTTTAATTATACATGTACAATTGATATAAATAAAAAATTGATAGACGATTTTGATAAAAAATTTATAAATGAATTTAATACTGTTGAATATGTTGATAATATTTTTATAAATAATTTTATAAATTATATTGACACAAAAAACCCAAGTTATCTTAAAAATATTATTAATCCATTTTTAAATATTGGATTAATTACAAGTAATACTAGAGATTATGTAAAATTAAAATACGAAAATGATGAGGTTATAAAAGGGTCTTGTTTAAAAAGTAACAAAAGTATTTTTGAATTATTACAAATTCAAAATAATATACAATCAATTATTGATGATGATGATTTTAATAACCTTGATATTTATCCTGCAAATATTTATATTTTTTGTTGTTCATATATTTCATCAATGGAACAAAATAATTGTTTATTTGGATTAAATATCGGAAAAAAAATCTATTCATTAATAGATATTAAAAAAATAACTAATAAAAATTACCAATATATATTATTATCAAATAAAATTAAATATTTAACAATAAATAATATTGATGCAGAACTATATGACACTATTGAATATTTTTTAAAGATACCTGTTGGTGATATTATTCCACCAACACCAACACCAATACCATATGAACAAAAAGAAATAAAAATACCTGTTTTAAAAATAAAAATACCATATATTGAATTGGTACTAAAACCAAGATATCACAAGACTTTTGACGAGGAACTTGAAATAATTGCAAGTAAAAAAACAACACTTGATGCAATAGCAACAGATAAGTGGAATATAAAATATATAGATGATGAATCTGTCGAAAACTTAAAAATACTACGAGAAATTACTAATACTACAGTAATTAATAAAAAATTTATTATTAAAAAAATAATAAATGAAAAGAAGGAAAACACTGTGCGACTATATATAATTATTCATAAGGACAAATCATATAACGATTCGAGTATATCATTATATTCAAATAGGGATAATACATTTTACAATGCACGAGGTCAATTATATCCATCATATGAGTATATTCAATATAATTTAATGTTACTTGATAAAGTAGAAAGTATTATTGATAAAATTGATAAAATTGATTTATTAAAACCCGACGACCCAATAAAAAAATATATTAAATATATTAAAGAAAATATTAAAAAAAATATTGATAAAAAAAAACCAAGTGTACCAAGTATGAGTTTTTTTTTAATCGAAGAAATAGAAGAACCAACTTCATTACCCACATATGTTCTTAAAAATACACCAAATGAAAACACTGATACTAATTTATTTTATAATATTGTTAAATCTAATTTATATAATTTATTAAGCAATAATAAAAAAATTAATATAGGAGATGATTTAAAGTATAAATATGATAAAACCTTTGATGATTATGTTTTTGAAAGTATAGATATTAATCAATCAATTAATAAAATATCTATTACAAAACGTAGAGACGATAATAAAAGAACTGTGTATATAAAAGGGAAAGATATGTTTAAAATATACAATAAAGAATATTTAATGTCATTATATAATGCAAGTCCATTTGTTGATACAGATGTTGGTGCCCGTGAAAATCTTAAATTATTAAACTTTTTTAAAATGAACCCCCAACCACTAATAAAAAAATTAATAATCCATCTTAATTCTTTACAAAATGTATCATATTCTATGTGGTATAATAAACCTAGTTATGTCTTGGGATACGGATTAAAATTTGATGGTGTTGATTATGTTGATAAAATAAATAGTTTTATACAACCTGGAACATTGAAAGAGTCATTTTTTACTTTTGGCAAAATGACCGTTATTGCTAATAATATTAAAGAAATAGAAGAAATGGTTTTCAAAGGTATAATTGATGATGACGGTAGAATTACATTTGATAAACATTATTATTTAAATAATCCAATATTTAATGATAATCAATATTTTATGTATGATAATAATAAATTTATTAATGGTCTAAAAAATAATTATTATAAAGATATTAAATTAAAATTAATAGATGGTGTTATTATTAAAAATAAAAAATATAAATATATTGGAATTAATGATATTAAAAATGATTTTTTAACAAAGCTCGTTAATAATATTGATGATAAAAGAACAATATTGTGTTGGGCAAATATGGATTATACAAAATTATGTGAAATTGAAATTTTATCAAATAATAATAGTGTTGATATTTTTAAAATTGATAATGATGATGTTATTATGAATAAACGTGTGAAAATAATATTAAATTCAAATACAATTTCTAATTTGTTTATTAAAAGATGGTTATTTTCAAAAAATGTATTATTATCAATCGATGATGATAATAGTTATTATTTAATTATTTTAATAAAAGGACCTTGTTTTTTAAAAACAGTTAAATTAAATAATAATACTTATTTACCAATAATAACAGATAATGATACATTATTAGCTTTATGTCAAGCATATGATTATGAAGATGAACAAGACAAAAATTCTATTATATTTAGGGAATTAATTCCATTAATTTTCAAATATAATAAAAAACATCCAAAATCTAGAAAATATGATAATAATAAATATATGATAGCTTATAAAAGTATTGATATTGATATTGTTCAGAACGACTATTATGAAAAATATCAATTAATTAGAACTCTTGTAAATAAGAATATTGATGAAATAAAATGTGATATTGAAGCTCTTGAATATTCTTTTATGGAAGAATATTATTCCACAACATCCGAATTAAGATATTCGTGTGTATCTTTTGGAGAATTTTTGATATTTTCATTGACAAAATATAATGCGGAATTTAAAAATTTAGCATTTACTTTATTTTACTTTAAATTAATTTTAAAACAATTGTTAGATAATTCTCTTAAAACAATAAATACCGATAAAGCTGTATATACATACAATCCTTTAGAATTATGTTATCAATATATAATTGGATTTATTGCAAGAGATGAACAAAGTGTGTTAGCTAATGATATATTTAAAGATGTTGTCAAATACAATAATCCAATTCAAATTGGTGGTGCGCAAAAATATAGAATTTCATATTATAATAGTATAAATGATGGAAATTATACACATAATGATACTAATCCACTAATTCATAATTTAATTATGGGTGGAGGAAAAACAAGTATGATTACACCACTTGTTATTTTAAAATATCTACAATATTTAACAATTAATTTAAATCATGATAAATCGAAACAAAATTGTTATGTTATTTTACCCGATAATTTAGTCGAACAATCCTTTACTAAATTACTTGAATTATTGGATATATACTTTCCAGTTAATGTTATTAAAATTGTTGAAAATAAAATAAGTAAACAATATACAGAATCATTGAGACTAACAAAAACAGAAACAGATGATAATAATTTAAATGTATATATCATGAGTGATACATCTTTAAAATGTGGCTTTATTAATGATTATACTTTAATTAGAGAAAATGTTAATAATCATATTTATTTATTTGATGAAGCAGATACCGTTTTAAATCCAATTATTTCTGAATTAAATTATCCTGAAAAAGAAGAAAAAATGGATATAATTAATGATTTATTTGATTTATTTTATGATATTTATTATAATATATATAATTCAAATTCAGATTTTTTAAAAATTTTAAGAAAGTATGAGAGTTGTTATGAATTAAAACCACATTTTAATATTATTAATGATAATCAAACATTTATAGATGAAATAATATTATGGGCGAAAACAATCATTAAAGAATATGTTGGTAAAATTGATCCTATATTACCAGGTCTAATTGATGATATATCTGGCGATAATTTAGATGAAATATGCGATAATGTTTATTATTTAAATATATTATATATAATTTATAATTTTTTAAATAATGTATTTATTGATACATTAAAAATGATTGATATGGTTCATTTTGGATTATTTTTTAATAAAGAAAGTCCATATAACTATATATCTATACCATTTTCATACAAGGATGATCCATGTATTGGTTCTAAATTTTCAAATCCTTTATTAACATTATCTTTAACAATTGCAAGTTATATAAATAAACAAACCTTGATAGGAAATATTGATAAGATAGACACTGATGATGTTGAATTAATGAAAATTACACACAAACAGGTTGATGATTTAATCAAGATTATAAAATCAGAATATGATGTTATACCAGATGATTTTAAAGCCACCAGTAATGTTTGTAAGAATTATAATAAACTCAGATTTTCCATTACTATAAATAATTTAAATTCATCTGAACAATTAACTCATGATGAGATTCTACAAATTGTAAAAAATGATTATTTTTTAAAGATTTTTTGTAAAAAGATATGTATAAAACAAATTACAGTTGAAGTCAATAAACAAAATATTAGTGGGGTTGATTTATTTTTATCATTTAATATAGCAAATAGATCGGGATTTACAGGAACAACAAATATTCCAGTAATATATGATATTAATACAAAAAAACAAATAATAGTTAAATCTGGTGAACAAAAAACAATTGATGAAATAACTGAAATATTTAATAAATGTGAGGTTGAATTATATACTAATAATACAAATTATATTAAAACTATTATGACATGTAGAGAAGGTGTTAATGTTATAATTGATATTGGGGGCGTACTTGTCGATGTAACAATTAAACAAATACATAGTATTATTATGGAACTATATGAAGGGATATTTAAACAATTAATATATTGGAATGATGAAGATAAACCAATGACAATGGATTTCGATGGAAAATCAGAATTTTGGGATAAAAATATTACTGAAGGAATGTTTTATTATTATGATCACAAACATACAACAGGTATTGATGCAGTTATAAAAGAGGGTTCAGTCGCAATTGCGTTTTTGGGAAAAACTAATAAATATCGAGATGTTATTCAAGGTATTTATAGAATGAGAAAATTAGCACTATCTGAGGAGAGACGACATAAAATTATATTTATGATTTCTGATAAATTAAATATATTAATAAAAAATAATTTAAATATTAGTAAGGACATTGTAGAAATTAGTGATATTAAATCATGGGTAGATTTGAATGAAAAAAAATCATTTCAACAACAAAAACAATTATTTAATTTACAAAATATTAAAGGGTTATGTAGATTTGATAATAAACATTTTGATGATTTAAATAATTTTAGATTATTTGATGGTTATACACCAATATTTAAAGATATTATATTAGGTGTTCAAACTTATAAAGAAATTGATTTACAAGAGAAACTTGAAATAATAGAAAGTTTAAAACATAAACACGCACATTTAGATGAGTTATTATGCGATTATGAACAAATGAAATCACTTTTAGTAACAGAACATTCAAAAACTCAAAGTCAAAGTCAAAGTCAAGTTCAAAGTCAAGTTCAAAGTCAAGTTCAAGTTCAAATAATACAAAGATTACCATCTCTTGATAAGAGAACACATAGTTTTGAGCTTTCTGAATATTTTACAGATTCTGATTATGAACAAATACTTGAAAATAAAATTTATATTTCACCAAATATGACATTGTACGAACCTAATGAACAATATCCAGCACATATTATTTATATAAATGATAAAATATTTATTATTCCAAATATTGAAGGATTTAAAATAATAGATTATTTACATACACACAAAATAAAATTAGAATTAGGTTATAAATTTATTATTTTAGATACATCTGGTGTTATTTATTATATTGGTGATCCATCAATGAATAAAGATATAATAAAAAGTTATGTAAGAATTATGATGTACCAATATACAAATAATATAATAGGTATTGGTGATTATATTAATTTTATAAAATATTTTAATAATGGAATTCTTTTTGATGATAGTATTAATAAATATTTAAAACAAACAACAAACAAATATTTTACATCATTTATAAAAGCAATTGAATTTTATTTTAATTTATCACATAAACAAATATTATTTAATTCAGATAATGTTTTTTATAATTTCTTTACGAATAATGGAGAAAATAAACAATTTATAAGTGATATTGGAGAGTATGCACAAAGCGACGTGGGATTTAAACAAAAATATATTAAATATAAACTAAAATATTTAAAATTAAAAAAATAATAATTTAAAATTGGAAAATATTTAAAATTAAAAAAAATAATAATTTAAAATTAGAAAATAATAATTAAAAAATAATAATTTAAAATAATAATTTATTTAATTTATATATATAAATTAAATAAACAAAAACTGTTATAATTATTCGTAATCATCATAATCATTTGTAACCATATTAATATCATCTGTATTAACACTTAATGATGTATAATTACTATTTTCGTTAGACACTGAACTATTATTTAATTCAGATGATCCACCAGTGTGTGCAGATGATGATACATAGTCGTATCCATCACGAGATGCGTCGCGACCACGGGATGCGTTACGACCACGTATCTCTTGTGGGGTGTCGCTATCTTCTGATGTGCCATCACGTTTTTCATTTGATGTGCCATCACGTTCTTCATCTGATGTGCCATCACGTTCTTCATCTGATGTGCCATCACGTTTTTTATCTGATGTGTCACTTTTGTCTTCTGATGTGTCGCGATAATGTCTGTCTTCTTCATGTCCAGAGAGTTTCGCTTTTCTTGATTGTTTTTTCACTGGTTTTGATTGTTTTTCCGCTGGTTTTGATTGGGTTTTTGCTACTTTTACTTGTTTTCTCGCTGGTTTTGATTGGGTTTTTGCTACTTTTACTTGTTTTCTCGCTGGTTCCGATTGGGTTTTTGCTACTTTTACTTGTTTTTTCGATTGTTTATTACCACCCCCCATTTGTTTAAATTCAGATGTATTTGATGTTAATGAATTTACTAAATTATTATACATTTCAGATGTAATAAATGTAGAGCTGTTTGTTAAATCATCTGATTGATCAATTTCTTTATTATATTTATTTTTAAATATATCATTAAAATCAACATCTGATATGGCTTCGGATGCATTTGAAATGTTTAAATTTCTAACTAATTGTTTAGCATCATTAGATAATGGATTAACAAGATTGGTTGAACTAAAATTATCAGTGTTAAGGTCATTCCAATTTAATGTATCAGCGTTTCCTTGATTTTGTTTACTTTGTGTTGAACCCATATAAATATATTATATAATAGAAAATAATAATAATAATTATTAAATTAAATTATTTTCTATATTATTTTATTAATAAATATGATTGAAAGTATTTTAATATCATGTGTAATTATTATAATTATTATATATATTTGTATAAATAAAAATAATTTTGTATCTGTAAAAGGCGATAATGGAAACAAACAAATAAGTGTCTATAATGATAAATTAACAGAAAATAAAATAAAATTATTAAAAAAAATTATTATAAAAATGTATATACTAAAAGATTATTTAGTTGAAAATAAAGATACTGACGATCTTAAAGACTATAAAGTTTATATTAATAATTTAAACACTAATTTTAATAAAAAAAGAACATTAATATATGAAACAGACCCAACAGTTGATATGACATCTTATAGTGTTAATAAAGGTGAGGAATTATCTATTTGTTTAACAAGTAAAAAAACAAATGAGTTGCATCGGATTAATTTATTAATGTATGTTATGATTCACGAAATGGCGCATTTTGCATGTCCTGAAATCGGACATGGATCATTATTTCAAGATATTTTTAAAAAGTTTACAAAAGTTGCTATTAAAATAAAAATATATGATTATGATGATTATGAAGATAATCCTGTTGAATATTGTGGAATGTTTTTAGATTCGTCGATTATTTAATCAATAAAATCACATTCTTTGTCGTTATTATCTGCATATTCTTTAAGATTAATTAATTTATTACATGATTCTTGTTGAATAATTACATTATTGTTAACTTGTATATTTTTAATTTCAAAACCATTCTTTTTATATAACTTTACTCGATGTTTGCACTGATTAATAAAACTTGGTAATTGGTCTGTGAAATCATATATTAGTGGTCTAATTATAGGATTTAATGTTCTAATTACACGTCCAACTGATTGTTCCACTTCTTTTCTTGGAGATACCATTAATAATGTATTTAATTCAGGGATATCAAGACCTTCAGATGCCATTCCATAAGATGCGAAAATAACTTGTGATTGTTCTGCAATATCTAATAATTTTTGTTTCATACCACCAATATAAAAATCTGTTGTTGCTAGTTCTCTTTTATCGAGTCTTTTTTTTAATGATTTTAAATGTTCAATTCTATCTGATAATATTAAAATTTTTCTACCCGGTTCTTGTAATATTTCTTCAATACAATCTACAATAAATTTATTTCTATGTCCAATTGAAACAATTTTATTGATGGTTTTTGGGCGATTTATATCACCAGTATACATGTAAAATTCTTTAAATTTCTCATGGTCGATATCGTAATTAATTATATTAACTAATACTTTATCATTTTGTTCAACGACTGATGTATACATTATTTTACCAAAATACCAATATAAAATTTTTTCTAATTTATCAGCTCTCTTTGGAGTTGCACTTAATCCAATTGTTAATTTTGATGCGATTAATGGTAATGCTTTTGAAAAATATTTAGATGGGGCATGATGTGCTTCATCAAAAATAACTAGACCAAAATCTTTAAATATTTCACTATCATATTTATTTTTAGCAATAGACTGTAACATTCCAATTACAATATCATTACCATCAATTTCTATTTTATTTTGTTGAAGAATACCTATTTTTGCATCTGTGAATTTTTCACCTTGATCTTTCCATTGATTTAATAGAAATGTTTTATGAACAATTACTAATGTTTTAACTTTAAATAATGTTGCTAAATATAATGCCAACACTGTTTTACCAGATGCACATGGTAAAACCAATACTCCTCCGTCGTTTTCATTAATATGCGGCACAACAATATCAAGTATTTCTTTTTGTTTGGGTCTCAATGTTCCATTAAAATTAATATTAATTGCATCTCCAACTAATTCTTTATTAATATCTGCATTACCAAATTTTTCAAGACCATAATATTTTGGTATACAATAATAGTCTTGATTTTTTTGATATACTTTAAATTTAAGATTTGACTCTTTTTTAAAAGTAAATAATTGAAATGGTTCAACTAGTAATTCTTTTTCTAATGTATCAATCTGATGTTTATATTTATCGGTTTTCGGTATTAGATATCCTTCTTTACACAATATTATTTTGTCCATTATTATTATATTAAAATATATATCTTAAGCTTTATAATTTCAATTTTATAAAAAAAATTCAATTTTATAAAATTTTTTTCAATACTATTATAATATGAATAATAATACAGGTAATAATACAAAGTCTATTATGTCAAAAAAAAATATCATTGGAACAGTCATTTCATTATTATTAATTTTAGTAATTGTTTTAATAATTCCTAAATTACCACCATCAATAGATAAACTAATTGATACAACAACATTCAAAATAATATTTATTATTTTAATTATATTACTTGCTAATAATCATTTAGATCTCTCTATAATTTTATTAATTATGTTTTTAGTTATTATTAATAAATCATCAATTAAAAAAATACTTTATAAAATAAATAAAAAATCATTAGATGATACACCAATTATAAATACTGATTTAGTACCAGCAGATTTTACACAAAATACCGTACCAATTTTAGAATCAACAACACCAGTTCAATCAGAACAATCAGATAATGCAGAGTTAAATCCTCGTGCCTCATCAATAATAAAAAATATCAATCAAAATGTTGATATTATTATTGCACAAATAAAAGATGATTTAGATAAATTCATTAGTACAAATATTGAAACAGAAAATAAATTAAAAAAACAATTAAAAGCATCTAGAACACAAGCATATACACTATATTTAAATAATTTGATATCAAAACTATTAATTTTCCGCAATGCTGCAATTAATATTAAAAATAATAATAATGTAGAATCTAACGAATTATTATTAAAATCTTTAATTAAAATAGATTTACTTTCAGATGCTTCTAAAAAAGTATTAACACAAAATGATGGCATTACATCTGTTCATTTACAAGAATTAGCATTAACACATTCTAATATTATTGATACTATAAACATACCAATCGGACAAATAGACAATAGTATTATTATAAATACTAGTGATCTGCATTTAAAAACAACATTAAATGCCGTGAATTATAATAATCAAATAAAAGAATCCGTAAGTGTAACAAAACAATGTTCTTTTAAAAAAGAAGAAAATAATATAATTTTAAATAATAGTCCACTCGGTATTCCTGTTGAATTTGCTTCATCTAATGAATTATATGCTAGTATTGATCCACATAATGATGATTTAGTACGAACAAATGATCCACACGAAAATCAATGTATACAAAAAAAACCAATTGATATTATTGGATGGAAAAACAAAAAATGATACTAGAAATTAATTAATATTAAATATTTAAATTTAATATTTGTTAATTATTTGTTAATTATTATTTAATTTATCTTTAAATTTATCTTTAATAAGCTTAATATTTGCGAGCATGAACTCTTTGTTTTTAACAGCAATTTCGACAGCACGTAAATCTGGATATTCTTCTTTCATTTTTGTATTAATAAAGGATGCAATACTATTTGCTAAAGGTCCATTTGATATATTGAATGTTTCAGCAACTTGTTTTTTAAAACTTAAATAAGCTTGAAATCCAACGTTTATTGGTTTACTAGGAGTGTTTGGGTCACCACTAGATTTTTTTGCGTTACCACTACTAGAATTTTTTATAACAATGGTTGATTTTTTTACACTACAACTACTAATTTTTTTTTCTCCTTTTTCTCCTTTTTCTCCTTTTCCTCCTTTTCCTCCTTTGCGACTAGATTTTTTTGCTTTACCACCACCACCACCACCACCACTAATTACGTTAGTTTGATTAATCTCTGTTGATGTATTTTGGGCTAACCCAAAAAATTCACTTAATGATTTATTATCAAGTTTTACATTAACATCAACTCCTTGTGATTTTAATTGTATGAAAAAATCTTTTATATCAGTTATTTTCATACTTGATCCAGCATTTTGTTGGATCGCATTACCACTTACATTATGTTTGTCTCCAATAATATCTCTCAATTGGTTTTCTAATGTTTCAGTATTAGTTTGAGATCCATTGGATGATTCAGATGTTAACATTGAAATTAATTTATTAATATCTTGGTTAGAATTTCCACCCATTTGGGTTTGGGCTAATTTTGATTTATTACCTCCCATTTGTCCCATATAAGCAGATGATGTTACAGAACCACCACCACCACCCATTTGTCCCATATAAGCAGATGATGTTACAGAACCACCACCACCACCTCCCATTTGTCCCATATAAGCAGATGATGTTACAGAACCACCACCGCCCATTTGTCCCATGTAAGCAGATGATGTTACAGAATCACCACCACCACCACCACCCATTTGTCCCATGTAAGCAGATGATGTTACAGAACCACCACCACCACCACCACCACCACCCATT